>UMHT01011472.1_pt1 | contig 81483 bp, 88 predicted proteins | sample 1965601 | NCBI WGS metagenome assembly UMHT01 (sample SAMEA4836105, study PRJEB28245) | human gut metagenome | biome: gut microbiome; material: fecal sample | place: Denmark | collected 2008 | reverse complement strand
TCAATCGTGGATTAAGGGGCAGTGCTATCGCTGAATAGTTACGCTTATTAAACTGCATTTATACTGACGAAGGTCATAATATAAGAACAATTCATCTTCAATATATTGCAGAACTTTCTTGTAGTTGCAGTTTCGTTGCTCTAAGTGTATGAGCACAACCAGATATGGTCATCTCGTCAGTTCTACTAGTTGGTTTTGTCCGCTCAGAGTTATGCGTTATAAACTCCTCGCTGGATTTAAGTCTATCAATGACCAAGTTGAAATTCTTGACTCAGACTCACTTTGTTATCTAGTAAAGAATTATAGCAAAGGGGCAATTGGTATCAGAACGATTTCAAAGTCATTGTTAAATGAGTATGTCAATTATTTTGAAAAGCATCCGGATAACAATGCCGACCAGGCAAGGAAGGATTTAGCAGGGCATACCTCAGTCGACAGATTTGAATATGGTTATTCTTCTACATTGACAACCATGGCAAAAATGGTTTTAGGAGAACAATTGAGTTCTGCTGATAAATTGTTGTCTAATGAAGATGCTAAAACCAAAAATATCAATCAGCCGCTCCAATTAATATATTACGGCGCTCCGGGAACGGGTAAATCGTTTACCATTGACAAGAGGACTAACGAGACCAATTCTGTAAGGACTACGTTCCATCCAGATAGTGATTAGGCTTCGTTTGTAGGTGCTTATAAGCCAACAATGGAGCTCATTGATGTCGCCTTCACAACATCAGACGGCAAAGTTAAATTTGCAAAGCCTGATAAAAATGAAGATGGGAGATTACATCCGGGCAAAGAGCGTAAGATTGTCTACAAGTATGTTCCGCAGGCGTTCCTGAAAGCATACGTGGAGGCTTGGAAGAGATATGCCGCCGGCGAGGACGATTCCTACTATCTGGTGATTGAGGAAATCAACCGTGGTAATTGTGCTCAAATCTTCGGCGACCTGTTCCAGCTTCTCGATCGAAACAATATGGGTTGTTCTTCCTACGCCATCAGTGCTGATGAAGATATCGCCCAGTTCCTCCGTGAAGATGACAAGGGTTTTGGTAAGCTGACCGAAGGACAAAAAGAAGCCATCAGCAAATTCAGGCTCAAAAAAGACAGCGGCGTAGAAGAACATATTGGACCAGAAATTCTTAACGGTTCCAAGCTGCTTCTTCCTCCCAATCTTCGTATCTGGGCTACGATGAACACGTCTGACCAGTCGTTGTTCCCCATCGACAGTGCCTTCAAGCGTCGCTGGAACTGGGAATACATGCCTATTGAATACGACCCCGTGGACAAGCATACAAAAGAGCCAATCCAATGGAAACTGAAAGTATGCGACAAGACTTATTGCTGGGGCCAGTTCCTTGAATTCATCAATCCCAAGATACTGAAACTCACCTTGTCAGAGGACAAGCAGATGGGATATTTCTTTGCCAAACCCGACAAGAAAGGTGACGACGGTAAACTTGACACCATATCGCAGAAAGTATTCGTCAACAAGGTATTGTTCTATCTCTGGACTGACGTATTCAAGGATTACGACCTTACGGAAGAACCTTTTGTATATGAGAACGATGACAAGTCGAAGACCCCGTTCCGTTTCACTGATTTCTTCTCGTCAAAGGGTGAGGAGATGCTTGCAAAGTTTATGGACGGGCTGAAACTTCCTACTGTCAGCGAGGAAATAGAAAGCAATACTGCCAATACCGAGGAAGCTACCAAACGGATGTACGGTCGTTCTCTCGTCATAAAGTTCCCTGATGGAAATGTAATCAAGGGGGACACTCAGTTCGATTCGTATATGCAGGCTTTGAAGAAAATAGGTATTGACAAAGTCGCTGAAGTTGTCGAAAAGAAAGGATATTCCCGCCATCAGGCTCCACTAATCTCCAAAGAGAAATACGAGGCCATTGAAAGTTCACCTACATTCTCCTATGTCCAGAGTGGTGATTACTACATCATCAAAGGAATTGATACGATGGAAGGTACCCTCAAAGGAATTTCAAAAGAACTTGGACTTGGTTTAGAGGTATATTTTGAGTAATATGAAACCATATAAATTTGTCGAATACAGTCAGTATGATTACGAGGAACCATGTCTTCCGCCCAAAAAGGTTGGAGAGAGTTATCGTTATATCAAAATAACTTTTGCTGACGGTGCTTGTTTTCAAGGATACGCCATATTTGACAGGTACATTAGGGCCCTTAAACATATAGGGTTTGATGTAGTTTTGAAAGAAGCATATCGAAGTAAATCCAAAAGAGGAGGAGCTCCAATAGTCGCTAATCGTGTATGTACAGAATGGCCTCACCCGGAAAGGTCTGTTGAGGTTGATGGATGCCATATATTGAGAGATCGAGGAACAACGTATAGAGCATTGTTGAACCAGATTGCACGAAATCAGAATATAGGCATAGAAGTAGAGCTGATATGAAGCTTCTGATTGAGGAATACCAGTACAATGCGAAGGATGTTGTTGATGTTCTGGAAGGGTTGTTTACCTTACAGGATGTTGACAACAAGATTTCCGTGAGTTATGTGGGGTATTACTACAATCCGAAGATAAAGGACTGCGTTTTTGTTCTCCCCAAGGTTCTTATTGATGAGCATGGACTGGTGTTCGGCAAATATGACCCTGCCAAGCTGATACATCTGGACAGAGATGAAGTCAAGCTGGAACAGCACGAGAAGAAATTCCTATATGAGTTCGCGGTATGGATACACCGTGCCATTGTCGTGTATAACACTGCAAATGATAACAACGGGATTGTTCTGCGTCGTGTGATAGAAAGCGACGGGAATGGAGCCAAGAAGAAAAGCAACACCCTCCTTGATGTTATTCTCGCACTTATCCGCTTCAACAAAGAGAACCGCTCGTTTTTCACTTTTATCCTAAAAAACATTCACTCTGGCTTCAACAAAATCAACTGGGGCAAGACCATATCAGAGACCACCGCTGTCGTGCAGGGAGAAGAACCAATCTACCTGAACCCCGTCAACAAGAAACGTCAGGTCAACTTCGATGAAGAACTGATTGTGATATTCTTCTCGATCCTTAACTATGTGGCCGAGCGTTTTGGTTTCAGAACAGAGATACCCTTTGGGTTCAAGCTCATCACAGGCAATCAGTTTGAGAGATATATCAACGGCTTCGGCATGAGAAGGCTCCGCCAGATAAAATACAAGTATTACTCTGACATCGCTGTAAGGCTGTGGGATTTGTGTTATGCCTTCTTCGACAAGACATATCAGATAAAGATGTCAACCTCGCAGAGCGAGTATCTGCTTGTAAAGAGTTTCCATATAGTGTTCGAGGCCATTATTGAGGAACTGATTGGCGACAATGATGTCCCCGCAGGACTGAAAGAACAGGAAGATGGAAAGCTGGTTGACCACTTCTATACTTACAAGGGTCTAATCAGCAATCGCGAGGAAGAGAACGATGTTTACTACATAGGCGACAGCAAGTATTACAAGATAGGCAGCGACCCCAAGAACGAGGCCGTCTATAAACAATACACCTACGCCAGAAATGTCATCCAGTGGAATTTGAATTTGTTCTTGCCGAGAAACAAGGACATGTCAGAAGAACAATTGGCAGTACGACGTGAAGATAAAGGGCGGTATGGAAAGATACGGCTCAGAGATGATGTTACTGAGGGATATAATGTAATCCCCAATTTCTTCGTGTCTGCAAACATTGACAAGGATACACTTTCGTACGATGACAAGACAGAGGAACACAACCCACAGCCGCCTGTAAGCCGCCACTTTACAAATCGTCTGTATGACAGAGATACACTTATCCTCTCACATTATGATGTTAACTTCCTATATGTTCTCTCATTGTACGCGAGGAACAATGCAGGAGCAAAGGAGGCCTACAAGAGTTCTGTCAGGGATAAGTTCCGCAAGTCAATCCAGAAGATACTGAACGATCACTTTACGTTCTATGCGATGGAAGCCCATCCAGATGTGGATAGTGTGAAGTATCTGAAAGAACATTTCAAGGATGTGGTTGGCAAAGTGTTTAATCCCTATCAGAACGAGAACATTTACTCGCTGGCACTTGACATGTCAGATCCCGAAAGTCAGCCGCTTCTTGACAAACTAAAAGAGGATTTCTATGTGGCCGAGTGTAAGCTTGGAGACGAACCGTCAAGTGTCATACAGCGTGCAAGAGAACAGTTTGGAGGAGCTGTCAGAAAGGTTGTCTATGACGGCAGCTTCCTGACATGTCTGGTCAGAAAGAACGAAACCGCAGAAGATGACACCAGACTTTTTGATTTGTTCTCGACACATCAGGCGGAAGGCAAGACCTATGTGATGCTGAATATGCCAAGCGGCGACATCTCTGAAATCAAGTATCTGTTGCCGATCGTGGGTAATGCGATTGACGGATATTATGATATAGAAGATGTTCGGTTTGGACAACGCACGAAAAAATTCGTGCAGGATGGTGTGGAAATCCCCGTACCAATGTCCACCTTGAAAATCAAGATAGGCAAATACCATCCATTCGACCGAACATACACACAAGGTGTAGTTCCTCGCATGTCCAACCAGATATGGACACCAGTACAACTGAAAGAATACGTATTCAACAAAGCTACCGCCTACACCACTGACGAAGATGTTCTCCTCGCCCAAGAACCGGAAGCGGTATACGGACATGTAGAACAGGAGGAATGGAACTATATCGAAGGCATTGATTGATTAAATTTGAAAAAAATATGAGTAATATTTCAGCAGATATAAAGGGTATAATCAGAGAGCTCTCCCTAAGTCCTTCTGACTTTCTAACCCCTCTCTACGAAATGGTGGTAAATTCAATACAAGCCATTGAAGAAAGGAAGGATAGTACTCATCGAGGAAAGATAAGAATTGAAATCATTAGAGATAAGACACAAGGCTCGCTTTTCCCTAATCAGTCAAATTATCCAATTAAATCAATCATTGTGACGGATGATGGAATAGGCTTTACAAAGGAGAATTATAAAAGTTACTCTATTGCATATTCCGCTAAAAAACAAAAATTAGGAGGAAAAGGCATAGGACGATTTGCCGCCTTATCCGTATTCTCGCACATTTCAATAGACAGTATATTTGAGTCTCCCAAGGGTAATAAACGTAAAGTCTTTGAACTTGATGCTGATAATGGCCTTAGTTCCCCTAAGGAAACTGACACAAAAAATGCAATAAGAACTATTGTGTCGTTAAGTTCCATAAACACTGATTTCATTAAACCATCTGCTAAATATTCTCATGAAGTCATCGCAGATAGTCTTTTAGGGCATTGTGTGCTTTTTTATATAAACCGCACGGCCCCTATCATTGAAATTATTGAGGATGACATCATAATAAACCTTGATAACAGGTTTAATCCGGATGATTTTGTTAGGCAATCCACAAGCCTTTCTATAGGGCAACATGAATTTTCGTTCTTTTTCGTTAATACGAATAAAAAACAACATTCGATTTCATATTGTGCAAATAGTAGAAAGGTTAAGGGTAAAAAGGTAACATCCATATTGCCTATATTTAGTTCTGCCGTAGTAGAAAATAGTGGAGAAGAAGCATATTACGATATCTATATAGTCTCTCCTTATCTCGACAGGCTGGTGAATTCTGCAAGAACAGACATACAATTTCCAAAAGAAGAAACCGAGGGTAGATTTGAAGGGACAGAATACCTCCCTACAGAAAAAGATGTTGAAGATTTAGCGTCACAAGCCATACATCAAGTATTTGAGGAAGTAATATCTCGACGTCGTTCACTAGTTAAAACAAATGTCCAGTCATATATTGATTCGGATGAAGGTATTGGGTATAGATACTTGCATTTGGAGGATGACTTCTATGATAATATTCCTGATGATATCTCTGAAAAGAAACTGTCAGATATTCTCCATGAAGAAGAATTCAAACACTCGAAAAAACGAAGAGACGCTTTGAATAAACTTAACGAAAGGGCTTATTCCAATACGGACGAATATCGAGAACTACTTCATAATTATCTTGAAATATCCGCCGGTGAAGGGGAAAGCAAGCTCGGACAATATGTTGCTCATAGAAAGGTAATTATTGACTTGTTGCAAAAGTATTTGGAATGGAACGAGGAAAACGATAATTATGAACAAGAAGAGGTGTTGCATAATCTAATCTACACTATGGGAGGAGACCACACAACTATAAATTATGATTTTCATAATCTTTGGTTGCTTGATGATCGTCTCACATTTCACAAATATATTTATTCTGATAGACAGATAAAATCGCATACACCTGTCGAGGGAGTATCTGATTGTAGAAAGGAAACAGATATTGCTATTTACGACACAGCATATCACTATGCTGAAAAAGACAGTTATGAGGAAGTCAAATCGGTGGTTATCTTTGAATTAAAGCGTCCTAATAGGAATGTGACCTATTTCGATTTCTTTAAGCAGATGAACGAGCAGATTAAGGGAATTGAATCAGGCTCAGTTAAGGATAACAAAGGTAGAAATGTCCGGTTGCCAGATAATACTCCTATTACCTTTTATTTCGTTTGTGATACAAACGCGTTTAACCAGATTAAGACAGACGCAACCGATGAAGGATATATTTTAACCCCCTATGGCTCTTTAATGAGAGTAGTTGGCGTGAAACATGTGGAAATATTGACATACCAAACAATTTTGGTAAATGCTCGTAGAAGAAATAAAATATTCTTTGACAAGCTTGGTATTAGTCGTTAATTGGAAGTGATACAATAAAGGCAACAGATGGGTATTAATTCCACTTCTGCTGCCTTTGTCGTTTTAGACCCGTTGGATTTTGTTCTATCAATAAGATTTCATCAGGTTAAAATGACTGGGGTTTCAATTACGAAACTACGAAAACTTTCGTAATCTACGACAAACATTCTGCCTTCTTTGAGTTGTGTCTTGATAGTATTCTCTGGATTGTTCTGTAATTGACTTCAATCCCAATTTGATTACACAGTCGTTCTATTTCACGGCTGCTTCTCGTGGAGTTCTGTTCGTAGAACTTTATGACATGTTCGTCTCTGATTTCCTTATCTGTTTTGTACGGAATACCATTTTCGTCCAACCACTTCTTTAACGTCTTGGGAGTTGTACGAACACCGTAGTCCTTAAAATCTGCTATGTTCTGTTCAATAGTCATAGAACAATCATATAGCGATCCAAAGTCATCGCATTTCATCTGTTTACGTATGTGGTTCGTAATACTCAACCAGTTGTCCATTCCTCTTTCCAGCCAGTAGTTCTTGTCTATCTTGAATGACTTCTTTACGGGCTTGACATGTATATTCCTAATGTTGTTCCATACTTCCTTGCACTTTGTGATGATAAACATATTGTCGAGCTGTTTGTCTGAATTGTCAAAATTTCTATATACTTCTGTTGTCGCCAGATATACGAGGTGTTCTTTTGTGATTTCAGGAACAATCTTTATAAAATAGAGTATATCCAGCCATAACATGGTTGACCTGAAACCTTCCTTGATTTTAGGAATATATGGTCTTTGTCGTTCTGTGTCCCATCTGTATTGCGATGTTGGAACTACGTAGTATTCCTCATTACGTAAGTCGACAAATCCGTTAATGTATCTTGTGGGGTCAATTTCTGTCTGTGTCATGTAAGGATAGACTGATGAATATTCTGCTATGAACTGACTACGTTTCATCAAGTACATGTCTTGGAGGAATTGACTGTCAAGGTTGAATGAATTGTCTATTGACTTATCTTGGGACAAATCTTTCTCTACTGATATATTGTATTGAGGGATATAAGATTTATGAGTGGAACTCATTTTGTCCCAATCATAGGTTTCATGTCTCTCACTATCACTGTTATTAATGAAATCACTTATTTTATAGGTAATACCATAATTGTAATACTCATAGTTAGGGAGAGAAGAATTTGAGGTAAACATAACCCTATGACAATCCCTTGCCTGTTTATCAACATGTTCATTATAATCCTCTGTCAGTGAATTAAAGACTTCATTAAAGTTGTTCTCCCCATAGATTATTTCATCAAAGAAATATAGCAGATGATAACAGTACATGTTTCCCTTTTTCTCTGTGAGATTAGAGAAAGTAGTATGTAGCACAGAAGGTTTATATTTAATCATGTCAACGAAATCAGCTGGAGGTATATCACATTTATCTATGTCGACACAAATGAATTGGGTACCCAGATAGTTGTTTGACATGTAATGATTGGTTCTGTCAAAAACATCATCCTTGTAAAGATAGGTTATGGTAGTTCCTTTCCCTATCATTTCCCTGATTTTATCATTACTGAAATCTTCTGTCTTGAATTTCAATCCCTTGAAATACCGTGATTTTTCTTGTTGTGTGTCCGGTTTATTCTTTAATCGTTTACTCCCTACGGAAATCCTCATGTTATTAAAACTTTCTTATATAGACTAAATATAACAAGCTTTTTAGAAAAGAATTTTGAAGGAGACCATTAGTTATATTATATAGATTATTGAAAATTGGACATCCAGTCTGGTTTTGCATATCAAGGAGGATAAAATTGTATATTGTTGGTTTCTAATAACTTATTTTATTGTTGGTTGCTTGACAAAAGAATATACATATTCAAATCAGACCCTTAGTGCGTCTTACTAAATTTGATACACATTAAAACAGGATAGAGACCATAAAAATCGGCATAAAACAATGAAAATGAACACCATTATTATTCTTCTTACGTTTTGTTATATTTAATTTGATGGTCAACTAACTGACCAGATTTTAAAAATGACAAATTATAGAATTTATGAAGACTTTGACGGAGTCAAAGAAGAGGTGATTACGAAAGAGGAGGAAATAGAGGAATTCATGAACCTCCCTTATGATGAACAGTTGAGGGTATATTTTCAAAAAGGAAGTAGACCTATGAAACGTATCGTACGATATGAGAATTCAGAGAAGTATCTGTCATTGGAAAGTGTAGTAGGTGAAGTGGAGTTTACTGGAACGAAGTTTTTTGTGAAACATTCCATTGGGAACAAATTTCTGTACAAGAAGGAGAACAAAAAAACTTTTTCAAGGTATGACAGAGATATGTTATTACGCGACCTTATATTGTTCCCTAGATTTGACTGGATAAAGAATGAATATGAGAAAAAACATATTCATGGTAAAGTTCTTAGTAATTCAGTCGTGCGGGATATTCTCGCAGGAAAACTTACTAATGTGGAGATTGTTGTCAAAACATATCTTAAAACGCTTCATCTCAAAGATATTGACTGGAAGGTCTATGTAAAGTATCTGTCTACATTTGACAATGTCCCTGTCTATTGGTTGAAAGCCTGTACAACCGATGTGAATGAAGCAATGAAAAAAATCATTGAAGGACAACCATATCATTTTAAAGACATGGTCAAACAAGCTTTGTCCCTTGGAAGAACAATCAATCCCAAATGGTCAGAAAAAAGAATGGACGAAGAACATACCAATATGACACATTTACTTATGAAGAAGGAAATTGACCATAAGGAACAGATACCTATATATAAGGAATGTCCAGTTTTTGACTATCCATGTCATATCCTCAATACAGAAAAAGAAGTATTTGAAGAAGGTCTTGACATGCACCATTGTATTTATACGAACTATTGGTCAAGAATAAAAAATAAAAACTATATTGGTTTGTCATTCATGGAGCCTGAGAGATTTACCCTTGGGCTTAAAAGAACAAATGGAAAATTTGAATTTGATCAGGCATACCTTAAATATGACAAGAAAATCAGTCCTCAGTCCCAGAATATGATAAACACTTTTCTCCATGATAAGAGAGTGGTAGAACAAATTAATAAATTAGAAGAAAACAATCCTGTAATGATTACATCAGAAAATCATACTGAAATTCCTTATGAAGATGTGGAACTTCCCTTTTGATGATTTAGACATGTCAAACCAGTAAAGTGAAACCTTTCTGGTTTGATAATATACATTCACAAAAAGGCCACAGATTGGATATTCCTTTCTGTGGCCTTTCAGAGATGGTCTTGTGGTTCTCTATGTATCGTTGAATTTTTACACACGTTTTTTTCACTCAATGGTTTTATCTTCTTCCATTTCTACTAATATTTTTTGTATAAGTTATTTATGAGGTTATTCCTCCTCCCAGTCATCATCTTCATCATCAAGTTCACCCATATATGACTGTACATTCGATGTGGTGCCTTTCTGTTCTTTTAGGAAAGTGTCGAATGATTTCACATAACATTCAGGCTTATATCCATTTTGTGGTTCGAGCTTGGGGTTCTGATTATCTTCTCTCAAAATGTATTGGATTAGTTGTTGAGTTCGACTTTCACTTACAGTGGCTGTTGTTTGACCACCTTGCGTTTCACTGTCAACTAGAACTTGGTCGCCGACTTCATATTTGTCTATATATACACCCACTCCATTGTATTGGTCTATTGTGCTGATTAATTCTGACAGTTTAATTCTCATTTTCTCTTACCTTTATATTGTATGTCAGTCTTCGGGCTGAATTGGTCTAAAATCGAAGGAGCAATCACCCACTCATCTTCAACTTCATCCGGGAGAATATCAAGTGGTTTATCAAATTCAAGTAAGCGATACCCAGTCATCTCATCTTTCATTATTGTGTAAATGTAATCTTTGGCGGCATTATCAAGGATAATCATCTCTCCTGACTTTGCAATCCACAACTCCGGTGCGATACTTCCTCCATTTTTAACAGCTCGTGAACAACCCATCAAGTAGGTGATGTACCTATTGACTTCCCACAAAAATAAATCGTCGTGGTGTCGGCGTTTCTGATTGTATAAGATACCATAGATGGTATGCAGCTCACCATTGTCATCCTGAATCATAATAGGCTCATCAAAACTGACAATCGCATCATAATGTTCTTCGTTTTTTGCCATCTCTACTAAAAGATATTGTGTATATGATATTTATGGGGTCAATTTAATTTCAGAACATTCTTTTGATAATGCCAACACTACGAAAATTTTCGCACGGAACTGAATTTATGGAGATTTGTAGTGAGACAATCACCCAATATTGGGTGATTTGGAAATACGGAGCGCTAAACTTGGCTAAATATCTGTATATCTTTAGTTTATTCCTTGGTAGTCAAATTTAAAACGGCTATTTTAGCGGTGTCAATATAATATATCAAGATTAAAAGATATGGAAAGAACAGAACAAGAAAAATGGAGTGAACGATACTTCCAAGTATGTCTGGCACTCATCTCTCGTACCTCAATTACACATTATGGTACAAGCACAGCTCTCAATGTCGGAGACATAATGTCAAAGGCAGACAGGATTATCCATGCACTCCAAGACAAGGAGAAAGAAATGTTTGCGAAATACGAAAATGACTGATTGTATCGCAATAATCATTTAAGTTAAAGCGATACTTGATTAGAGGTATCAAACACAAGTTTCATAAGATTAAATTGATACATTTCACCAATTTCTAAAATTGATACAAATGGAAGATAAAACGAGAGTTGTTATCTATGCGAGGGTATCCACCTCCACCCAAGACTACAACCACCAACTCAAATCCCTACGAGACTTCGCCAAGAAGAACTCATACATTGTTGTCAAGGAGTTTAAGGAGAAAATCTCGGGAGCAAAGAAAATTTATGACCGCTTAGCTCTTTGTGAGCTGATGGATTTCCTAAAGGAGAATAGAGTTGACAAGGTGCTCATCTTTGAATGTTCCCGACTTTCCCGCCGCCCATCTGATTTCCTTAACATAATTGAGGAGATGAATGAACTGGGAGTATCCTTATACATTCTTCAAAATGGGCTTGAGACATTGCTTCCGGATGGAACAATCAATCCAATCGCTCAGTTGGTGGTTGGTATAATTGGTCAGTTCAACGCGATGGAACGAAACCTAATCAGGTCGAGAATGGCGGCCGGTTATGAGAACTATCGAGAGAAAGGTGGTGTGGTCGGGCGCAAGGAGGGTTTCAGAAAAGCAGACGTAAGATACAAAATGGACTATTTCAGAGAAATCGACCTTCTTGAAAAGGGGAACACCTTGCGTGATGTCAGAGCTATCACAGGCACCTCCATTAATACACTTCGTAAACTCAAAGCAAAGTTTGTATCGTGAAAACAATCACCCAGTACCTATACAATCTCATCATTGACATAGCTGCATGGGCTATGAAGATAGGTGTAATCCTGTCGCTGCCAGTGATGTTTGTGTATTTCATCTTCAACCCCAAGAAAGTATGACAGGGAAATACATTTTGAGAAAGGACAGGAAGCCGAATGAGTTTGGTGAATATTGTATATGTCTGTACTACTCCACCAACAGCATACCTGTCAAGAAGTCGATGGGCTTATTCATCCACCCGGATTTTTGGCTGGGTGATGATGGCTCATCAGACAACTATGTTCTGGGGGGCGACAATGGTCATCCGAAGGCTGATATATATATAATAATGTGTTAGCCAAGAAGAAAAGGGAGATAGACACTATCATCAATGGTCTTCTAAGTAATGAGGACTTTGAAATGACTGTGCCTATATTAAGGAGTATTCTCAATGGCACATACAAACAAGAACTGGCACAACAAAAGGGAAGGGTCCCATTTGTTGATGAAGTACTGGACTACAACAAGTCTTTGTATCAGAAGGAGAAAATAAGCTACTCTGTCTGGCACAATATCCAGTGTGATATGAGTAATTTCAGAAAGTTTCTTCAAAAAGAGAAGAAACTTGACACCAATCCATCCAAAACATTGTATTGCTGTAATCTGACAGTTGAGCTGATTGAGGATTATATCACATGGAGAAAACAACGAGGTAATACAAACGACACTATCAACAAGACGCTTACGCCTATCTTCAAAACAATTAAAAGATTAATGAGATTGGGCTGGATAAAAAGGGAAATTGGTGATGAAATCCTCGAATTGTATCTACCCACACAAATCAGGACACTGTCAAAACCTACTGATGATGTTGATTACCTTACCCCCGAGCAGGTCAAAAAGCTCATCGAACTTACACAGCAGTCCAAATATCCACGCACGAAAGAGTTGATGGATATGTTCTTATTCTCAATTCATTGTGGCGGTATGCGGTTCAGCGATGTATGTACTCTGCGGTGGATGGAGGTATATATCGAGGAAAGGTTGATCAAGCACCTCCAAGTCAAAAACCATACAAAGCGGCCAGTCATCCTAAATCTCCCTATCACGACAGAATGCATGAAGATTTTGGAGAGATGGATAGGGAGGAATGAGAACTTTGTATTCGGTATGCTGGACGATGAGTTTGACCTTGATGATGAAGAAAAGTTGAAGCTTACAATCAACAGCCGAAACAAGACAATGAACCAGTCATTACAATGTATGGGTGAAAAGATGGGACTGCCATTCAGATTACACTTTCACATTGCCCGGCACACATTTGCCTCAATCGCGATTAATCGTGGGGTGGATATCAAAACTATCTCATATTTGATGGGACATACAACAACTATGATTACAGAAAAAGTGTACGCAAAATTATTCCCGAGTACATTGGCTGAAGTCGTGTCAGAGAAACTTGATTTCAGTTTCGACTGACACAAATTGCACCTTATTATATAAGGGAGTGTTTATTTCCAAATCATCACTCCTTTTTTTATTATGAGACAGTTAATCTATCTATTGAAGAATTTTTTAACACCCAAAATACTTGGATATTCCTCCTTTTAACTTTGTCATGTCAAAAGAAACAAAGATGGGTAACAGAAAAAATTTCAGAAAATTTCAGAAATCTGAAGAAATCGTAGAAGTCTTTGTTATGTTTAATTCAGAAGTTCAAAAATAATTCTAACATTAATAAAAATGGAAAAGAAAAAATCAAAAAAGACCAAGGGTCTCAAAAGTGAAAATCAGGTAATCAACCTGAACAGTGTGAAATTTGAGGAAGAAGTGAAAATCTGTCCTCTGTGTGGTAAACCATATACAGGTTGGGGAAACAATCCTTCCCCTCTGGAAATGGATATGGTGTGTGATGAATGTAATCTGAATGTCATCATTCCCCTCAGATTTGGGATTGACATCACATCTATTCAAAAAAATGAAGAAATTTAATTGTCCCAAAATACTTGGACAATCCCCCAATTACCTTTGTGGTATCAAACAAGAAATCAATATAAGTATAATTTTTTAAATATTTGAATTATGAAAACAATGAGTGAAATTATTGAGAAAATTGGGAACATGGTTTATGATGACATGGTATCTGGTTTTGAAGAGTATGTCAAGAATTACTTGAGTGAACACAACATCCATCGAAATAAGACTGGAGACAAAGGATGTAATAAAATCAAGATGACAAGGACTGACATTAAAGAAATGTTGGATGATTATCTCTATGAATACATTGATTGTGTTGATCTCGATTTCATTTCTGAAGAATGTACTGATGATATGATTGAGTATATTCAGAATGGAACAGATGAGGTGGTATTTGAAGATGAGTGATTTAGAATGACCTTTACGGGGTAGAGAAATCTTCAACTGTTTACACCCGGAGAGTTTCGAGACTTTCCGGGTGTTTTGTTTTTATAAATACTATATACACAAAAGATTAGTAAGATGGTAGATAATTTTTTCAAACAGCATGAGTTTACAAACAACCGCAATTTCATTGGGGATATTAATACGTCCAAGACCGTATACACAGTACATGTCCGAGGTAAAAAGGACGTGATTGTCCGGTTGATTAACGACATTGTCAATAATCCCAACTACGCCCATATTCCACCCACAGATGATGAACAAAGAATCATGTCTGCACTAAATCAGTTTAATAACCTTGTTAAATATATTCCACATATCGAAGTGCCGGAAACATCAGTGGATAACAATGTGCATTTCGACAGATACAGGGAAGTCGATGGTTTTTGTCTGCTTTCATTCTACATAGGTGAAATGCCTCGCAGACAATGGGGTTTGGTTGTCGGACCCTATACCGATACTGAATGGATAATTGATGAATACCGCGAGAACTGGTATCTTGATGAAAGTTCAGTGGAATACAAATTCAGACACTCATACATTTATCACAATACAGGAAAAATACCATTAAGGACGACCTATTCAACTAATGTGTTGGATTTTCTGATGGAGAAATATCCAGTTCATTTTGGCTGTATAAAACTGGAACAATTAAACAGGGAAGCAGAAAAGAAAATATCGACGTGTACTAACTATGAAAATAAGGTATCAGGAGACAAACTCAAACAAATGCACCCTGATTTTCAGAAGACGCTCCTTTCTATATACCTGCTCACCCAAAGGGATTTATTCAAAATAAGGTATGAGATTGACTTCATAAAGGATATGTGGAGTAAACTGAATGAAAATGTGTATGGATATGACGATTACGACCTCTCGATGAGGTTCAGAGGTATTGACGCATTTTCTCCTACCAGCGATATAAATTTGGCGTTTGTAGGAGACAAATAAAAGAAAATGGAGAAACATTTTGCATTGTCTAACTAATACATTTGGTGTTATCAACTAATTGTATTAATTTTGTGTTATAGATATACTTCTTCCTTATGTAGAAGAAGTCCTCAACAAGGACTTGGAAAGCAAACGCTATCCACTTCAGAAACAGGTTTTTAATCTATACCAAACTATTATAATGGACGCTATCCACTTACGACCCATCACCTACTTTAATGGATATAAACATGTGATTATCATTCCATTAGACCTGTTGCAGAACAACTTCAACGAGGACGAATACTAAAAAGCCCACAAGCTGACTTGCTCAGCTTCGAGCATTGAATATAAGCGGTATAGGAATTGTACGACAACATTCCTATACCGCTTTTTCCGTTCTTTTGCCGCCAAAGACAGTGCAAGCCGAGCGCAATGAAGTTTACTTCAATTGCTGAAGCGCAAGTCGCGTCAGGTATCTACCTGCAGGGGCTTACAGTAGTTTATTGGAATGCGTATGGTGAATGTAATCACATAAACTGAAATGGGAACATATTTACCAGCGATATTATACTAATTTTCAAACAAAAAGCACTACCTTTGCTTTCTAATTTTGTCACAAGTGACATTATTTGGAAGTATATGATAGTAAGCAGAAGTAAATACATCGACCAATTAGTACGTTCAAAAGGGAATGGACTGATTAAAATAGTCACTGGACTACGCCGTTCTGGTAAGTCTTTCCTACTAAAGAAACTCTTTCGCCAGCATTTGCTTAATGAGAGAGTTGCAGAAGACCATATCATAATCATTGATATGGAAAGTCGTAAGAACAAGAACTTTAAAGACCCAGACTTTTTGCTTGATTGGGTTGAAAAAGAAATGAAGGACGACTCTACTTATTATATAATCATTGATGAAGTGCAGGAAATCAGTGACTTTGTGGAGGTTCTTTCAACACTTTCGGTGACAGAAGGAGCGGATGTATATGTCACTGGCTCAAACTCTCGCTTTCTTTCGTCAGATGTGGTTACGGAATTCCGTGGCAGAGGTGATGAAATTCATATTTGGCCTTTGTCGTTTGCGGAGTTTATGTCTGTTTATGAAGGTTCAAAGGAAGAAGGATGGGCTGAATATCTGATGTTTGGAGGTCTACCACAACTTCTCACACAAGTTGGTGACGACAAGAAAGCAGACTTTTTGCGTCGTCTGTATCGCACCGTGTACCTTAGAGACATATACGAGAGAAATCCTATAGAAATGAAAGCAGAGTTTGAAGAACTCTCAAAGATAGTGGCATCAAGTATCGGTGCACCAGTTAATGCGCAGAATATAGCAAATACATTCAAGTCTGTCAGTAAGGCACAGGGTCTCAGTGTTAAGACCATTTCCACGTATTTGGGATATATGCAAGACTCATTCTTGATAGAGAAGTCTGAACGGTATGACATCAAAGGGAGAAAGTATATTGGTGCTCTTTGCAAATACTATTATCAAGACATAGGTTTACGCAATGCGATTCTTTCATTCCGCCAAAACGAGACAACGCATATTATGGAGAATGTCATTTACAATGAAATGCGTATGCGCGGCTGGCTTGTTGATGTTGGCAATATCTTTCATCGTGTCAGAAATGAGGCAGGCAAACAGCAACGTGTAACACTTGAAGTCGATTTTGTTTGTAATAAGGGGAGTGAGCGTATCTATATTCAGTCTGCCTACAAAATGCCAGATGTGGAAAAGATGGAACAAGAGAAACGTTCTCTGAAACTTGTAGATGATTCTTTCCGAAAGATAATAGTGGTGGGGGAACATACAAAAACATGGAGTGACGAGAAGGGTATACAGATAGTCAGCATTTATGACTTCCTTTTGACCCCATCATTTACAGAGTAGTGTATAGCATTGTCTTTATGGGCTGTAACAGGGTCACAGTTTTGCTTTTTACGGTCTTTCACTACGAAATAAAATGATCGAAAAGGCTGACGCAACGGTATAATAACTTGAAACTCATTACGCCTTACCCCTCTTCAACGAGAACGAATACTAAAAAGCCCACAAGCTGACTCGCTCAGCTTCGAGCATTGAATATAAGCGGCATAGGAATTCCTATACCGCTTTTTTCAGTCACAAAAATATGCGTAAAACGCTTGTCAATATGAATATAAATCTATACATTTGCCTTATAACTGTGGCTTTTTGCCATGCAATCATTGCAACTATCATATTAATTAACCAATAAACCATCTTTACTATGGCAAATCTATTAGACGAAACTCAGGGACCAATCAATGACAACGGACGCGACATCCATGTCATAGACCGCCAACTCCCAGTGACAATCACATTCAAATCAACTCTATTTGAGATTGCCCTATGGGTGACAATCCCGGTTCTGACATTACTTTATGTGTCCTTTATGGGCAACAAGCTCGAATCGCCGGAAATGGTGGCTCTGATTGGCTGCGTGTGCGGCATATTGCCGGGAGTGATATTCATCTTTATGAAAATTTCCGCACGCAACTACTTCCAGCAACTCGAACAGCGCATCCAAGCCGAAGCGTCAAACATCGACAACTACCTCGAACAGCGGGTGCAGATACTTCAGAATGTTGTAGGAATTGTGGACCGCGCCGTAGACCTTGACAAGGACGTGATGAAGGCTGTGGCTGCATTGCGCGGAGGGAAAATCAACGACGCCAACCGCAGCGACGTAAACAGCCAGCTGAATATGGCTTGCGGACGGCTGTTTCCTCAAGTTGAAGCCTATCCCGAACTGAAAGCCCACCAGGCGATAGCCGACGCCATGCAGCAGAATAGCTATCTGCAGCGTGAAATCACGGCTGCCCGCACGGTATACAACAGCAGGGTGACTCAATGGAACACCGACATCTTCGCTTGGCCTACCAAGATGATTGTCGCAGCCCGTCAAGGCTACACGACAAGAATCCCGTTTACCGCCTCTGCCGAGACCCGCGAGATGGCTCGCAGCAAATTCTTTTAATCGACGGTGATGACAGACGACATCTATGACCCGCTCGATGAATATGTCAACACGTTTCAGCCCCGCTTCGAGCAGGTAGCGAAAGACACATTCGCCCAACTGGCGAAGGAAGCCCAGGTGGACGTTGACGCCAACCGACAGACGTGCCGTTTGCTGTACGACGCAGAGAAGTCGCTCGGCGCGGTGAAATCACGCATAGGCTGGACAACGTTCTTATGCGTCATTCTTTGGTGCTGCGCAGCCATAGGAATTTTTGTCATCTGCAAAGATTACGGCACGATGAGCCCGGCAATCGCCACCGCTGTATTGTTGTCGGTATTGGCTGCTGTCATCTTGCTCTTATCCGTGATTCATCCACGCCTCAAAAGGCTGAAGGCTGAACGCGGCGACCTGAAGCAGACCGTCGCGCAACACAAGGACGAGGCATGGGAGCAGATGGCGCCATTAAATCGCCTGTACGACTGGGATGTGCTGACGCGCATGATGACCGAGACCGTGCCTCGGCTTGAATTCGATCCTTACTTCACCGAGCAACGCCTCGCCGACCTGCGTCAGGTATATGGGTGGGACGACACATTCAATGCCGTGCGTTCGGTTGTCTACTCCCATTCCGGCCTTATCAACGGCAATCCGTTCGTGCTTTGCCGCACGCGCAAGATGGAGATGGGCACAAAGACATATTACGGCCACAAAACCATCTATTGGACCACACGCGAATATGGCTCAGACGGCAAGATGAAGACCGAACACCATTCCCAGACCCTCACTGCCAGCGTCACAGCCCCCTATCCCGGATATTACGAGAAGACACGACTTATATATGGCAATGTGGCAGCCCCCAACCTCACGTTCTACCGCAAGAAGAACGGGCTTGCCAGCTGCAAAGGGTCGCTGTCATACAGATGGCACAGACGAAAGTTGCACAACAAGGCGCGCAATCTCAGCAAAGGCGACTATGCCATGATGACAAACGAGGATTTCGAAGTGGCGTTCGACACCAGCAACCGCAACGACAACCAGCAGTTTGCCCTGCTCTTCACGCCACTTGCCCAAGCCAATATGCTCAAGTTGCTTCAAGACGATGACGTGGGCTATGGCGACGATTTCGATTTTGTCAAGGACCACATGATAAACACCATCATTCCCGACCACATACAAGCCATCGACCTTGACATGAACCCGCGCCAATATCAACACTTTGACTACGACCAAGCAGAGCACGACTTCCACGACATCAACGCACGCCTCTTCCGCGCCATATATTTCTCTCTGGCTCCATTGCTCTGCGTGCCGATGTACCAGCAGATAAGGTCGCGACAAGACATTTATGGAAGCCACATGCAGCGCCAAAGCGCATTCTGGGAACACGAGGCTCTTGCAAACTTCTGGGGTCAGGCGTATTTCAAACACCCGCAGTGTGTAACCGACAATATCCTCAAGACCAAGGCCCACAAGGACTCCGACGGCTCGACCACAATCACCGTCTTTGCCCATGGATACCGGACTGAAAAGCGCCTCACCTACATTTCAAAATGGGGCGGCGACGGCAGAACCCATCAAGTGCCTGTGTATTGGGACGAGTATCTTCCTGTTGTAGGCCAAGGAAGCATCAGCATGACTGAAGACAACAGCGCAGATGCCGCCACTTCCCAGAAACAGCGCATAGACCACATCTCAGACGTGCTGAAGAAATCGGGGCTGAACGTGTACCGCAGACATATTGCCTCCAAAGTGCGATAAGAAAGCCTCTGATTTTTGCTCCTGCCCCGGCACAAAGCGGCGCAGCCACAGCCCATAAAAAAAGCCGTTCACGCGAGTACGTGAACGGCTTTTTTTATGGAATAAGATACTTTGTCTTACTTTGATTTCTTCGCCATCTTGCGACGCATCATCGAGTAAGCCACCGGAGTTGCGACATAGATTGTCGACAACGTACCGAGGATCACACCGAAGAGCATTGCGAATACGAATCCGCGGATTGTCTCACCACCGAGCAGGAAGATTACGAAGAGCACGAGCACCGTAGTGGTCGATGTCATCACCGTACGTGTCAAAGTCGTGTTGAGCGACTTGTTGATCACGTCGCGGCGGTCCTGCTTAGGATAGAGTCCCACCATTTCACGGATACGGTCGAATACCACCACGGTATCGTTGATTGCGTAACCGATGATTGTAAGGATAGCTGCAATAAACTGCTGGTCGATCTCCATAGAGAATGGGAGCACACCCCAGAAGAGCGAGTAGAAGCCGATAATCACAAACGATGTGAATGCCAGCGAAACCAACGCACCCATAGAGAACGAGAAGTCGCGGAAACGGAGCAGGATGTAGAGTGCAATCGCAACGAGTGAGAGAAGCACTGACCAGACAGCACCGCGGGTCATGTCGTCGGCAATCGACGGTCCGACCATTTCCGAAGAAACCACACCATGGTGCTCATCCTTGACGTTGAAGTTGTCATAGCTCATACCGTTGAGCTCATCTTTCAAACCAGCGTAAAGTTTCTGCATGATTTCCTGGTCCACATTGTCGCTGTTATCGTTGATCTTATAGTTGGTCGACACGCGCACACGGCTGTCGTTGTCAACAGTGATTACAGAGACAGAAGCGTCAGGGAACATCGGCATCAGCTTCGTTGTGATGTCGTCGGTCTTGACAGCGTGGTCGAATTGCACCACGTAGTTGCGTCCGCCAGAGAAATCGATACCCTTGTTGATGCCACGCACGAAGAACGAAACAATAATCACTACTGTGATAGCGGCAATCACTGTCCAAGCCTTCTTGGTTTGTCCGAGGAAGTCAACTCTTGTGCCGGTAAGGAAGTTGCGGCTGAATCGTGTTGTAAATGTGTATGTGCGCTCTTTCTTCTTCAACAATGCCTCAAACACAAGGCGAGAGATAAACACTGCTGTGAAGAACGAGCAGATGATGCTTATGAGCAATGTAGTTGCGAAGCCCTTGATCAAACCTGTACCGTAAACCATCAAGATGATAGCCGTGATTACAGAAGTAAGGTTCGAGTCGAAGATAGCCGAGAATGCATTCTTGTAACCGTCAGCGAGAGCGGCTTTCACGTTCTTGCCGGCACGGAGTTCCTCCTTGGTGCGCTCGAAGATAAGCACGTTGGCATCGACAGCCATACCGAGCGAAAGCACGATACCGCAGATACCCGGCAACGTCAACACTGCCTGGAACGAAGCCAGGATTCCGAGAGTGAAGAAGAGGTTGAGCACCAAGCACATGTTGGCCACCATAGCCGGAGCGAATCCGTAGAACGAAATCATATATATCATCAACAGAATCAATGCAATCACAAACGACCAGATACCAGCCTCAATTGCCTGCTGACCGAGTGACGGACCGATTTCTGTGTGGCTTACGATTGACACGCCAGCCGACATGCCACCACCTGTAAGCACGTTGACCAAGTCGTTTGCCTCCTCAACGGTGAAGTTGCCGGTGATTGAAGAGCGTCCGCCTTCGATTGCTGTGTTAACTGTCGGGAATGAATATACCTGATCATCGAGAACGATTGCCACCTGCTTGCCGATGTTGTCACGGGTCAATTTTGCCCATTTCGAAGCGGCGTCGTTGTTCATCGTCATGCTGATTTCGTAAGAACCGCTGAACTGGTTGAGCTCTGCGCTTGCATTGTCGATCATGTCGGCATCGCCGAGAGCAGCCTCACCGTTGCTTGTGCGGAGAGCCACCAACTGGAAGTATACGCCTTTCTTGTCGACGCCCTTCACTGACCAGCAGCACTTCAAGTCGGTCGGGAGCAGACGTTTTGCAGCAGCCGAACGGATGATGCGGTTTACGGCTGCAGTATCCGACTCATTTGCCACACCAATACATGCGCCGCCTACATATTGAGCGGCAGGCACCTGCACGTCTTTACCGTCTTTGCCTTCAAGGGTCATCATATCGTTTGACCAAATCATCTCTGCCAACGATTTGCCAGCAGGAGCAGCCTTAGGAGCCTTTGCCGGAGCCTCTTCAACAGCGGCTGCAGCCTCTGGTTGAGCAGTCTCAGCCACAGGAGCTGCGTCGACATCAGGAGCAGTTTCCTCTTTTACAGGAGCAGTTGCAACATTGCCCTTGCCAGAAGCATACTCAGAGCTGAGAGCCATGAAAGCCGACTGAAGGTTGCGGGCATCGTAAGTTGCATAGAACTCCAATCTCGCAGAAGTCTGAATCAGCTTGTATACACGCTCAGGCTCTTTCACGCCAGGAAGCTCCATAAGGATTTGTCCCTCGCGCTGCATCTCCTTGATGTTAGGGGCGATCACACCGAAACGGTCGATACGCTCGCGGAGCAAGTTGACCGAACGAGAAACGTCGGTGCGTGTCTTCTCGCGGAGGATGCCTTCAACCTTAGAGTTGTTGTCGTTGGCGTTTACGCCTTCCACTGTTATGAATTTCTGAGCCAGACGCACGCCCGGGACGAGTTCCTCATACTTCTTGCAGAAAGCGCCGACGAAATCATCGCCTGCGTTCTGGCTGGCAAAAGCCAAAGCTTCGTTGAGTTTTGCGTCCAATGGGTTCTGTGCTTTTGAGCGGACAATGTCGGCTACTGAGATCTGGAGGGTGACGGTCATACCGCCCTTCAGGTCAAGACCCAGACCAATTTGTTTTTCGCGAACTTGATTGTATGTGTACCACATGTACACCTTTTCCTGCCCAACATCCTTGAGGTTGCGGGCATACGCTCTGTCATAGATTGAGTCGTAAGCGTTGCGGTAGGCATCTGATGCTTTGTCCTTGTTGATCTTCGCAGCCTCTGTAGCGGCAAATTTTGCAGCACTTGCGGCAGCGTCATTCTCCACGCTGTTTGTCACAAACGAGAAAGAAAGATAGAACAAGCAAACCAGTACCAAAAGCACGGTTATAACTCTGATAAAACCTTTACTTTGCATTTGTTTTTTAAGTTAATATTTGATTTTTAAATTTTATGCAGTTTTTTTCAGTCTGCAAATATACGGTATTTCTTTCAAGTTGAAAACTTTTTGCCAGAGTTTTAACCGTTTTGGAAATGTGTTTTTAAGCATATTATAATGTATCAGCCGCTTTTTCAACACATTCTTTAATCAAGAAAGCGAGGATAGTCAGGCAAATTTGCCATATCTTTTTTTGCAAAACCGGCTTACACTATCTTTGAATAAGACAGGCGGCGCCTCGGATGTGCAAAATCAAACAAGTTTGTTTTGCTCTTGGATAAAACCGACTTGCACTATCTTTCCATAAGATAGGCGGCGCCTCGGAAGAGCAAAATCAAACAAGTTTGTTTTGCTCTTCTCTCGGCTTGCACTATCTTTGCAAGCAGAAACGGAAAATCAGATGAACAACAGCAAGTCTCTATATTACATATTTATTATTATAGCCGCTGCGGTGATGTACTCGTGCGCCAACATCGGCAATCCAAGCGGAGGTCCTATCGACAAGACTCCGCCAATCTTTATGCGCAGCAATCCCACGCCTAACGCCGTAAACGTGAAGGACCGCAAAATCGAGATTTTCTTCGATGAGATTGTCACCCTCAAAGACCCGTCGACAAAAATCATCGTGTCGCCGGCGCAAACGGAGATGCCGCGCATGTCGGCTCTCGGACGCAAGGTGACGGTGGAGCTGGTCGACTCCTTGCTGCCAAACACCACTTATACCATCGACTTCTCAAATTCAATCCAAGACAACAACGAGGGCAACGCTATCGACAACTTCGCATTCGCCTTCTCTACTGGAAGCGTCATCGACTCGATGCGCGTGTCGGGCTACGTGCTCGACTCCCGCACTCTGGAGCCAATGCAGAGCGTCGTGGTGGGGCTGCAAAGCAATCTTGCCGACTCCGCCTTTCACAAGGAGAAACTGCAACGCGTGGCGCTGACCAACGACCGCGGACAGTTCACCATACGCAACGTGTCGCCGGGAAGCTACCACATCTTCGCTCTTAAGGACCTCGACCGCGACTACAAGTTCGGCAACCCGACAGAAGACATTGCTTTCCTCGACTCAATAATCGTGCCGAGCATCGGCTCGCGCGAGGCAGCCGACACCGTCTATAACGACCTTAACGAGATTGACACCATCATGCGCGCCACGCGCCCGGCATATTTTCCCAACGACATACTGCTGTCAATGTTCAACGAAGACCGCAAGTCGCAATATCTTGCCAACAACCTGCGCGTCGACTCGACACGCATATCGCTGACCTTCGCCGCCGCAAGCGACACGCTGCCGTCGCTGAGCATAGTGGGACGCAACGACGTGCCCGACCAGTGGTACACTCTCGAACGCTCGCAGACAAACGACACGCTGACATACTGGATACGTCCGCCACATCTTGTGTCGGCCGACACGCTGATGGTGGCAACCACATATCTGCGCACCGACACTGCCAGCAATCTGTCGTGGGGCACCGACACGCTGAAATTCACATTCCAGCGTCAAAAAGCCAAGAAAAAGAAGAAAAACGAGGAAACAGACTCCTTGGAGCAGATACGGTTTATGGAGCTGCACCCGCTGGCAAACGGCACCCAAGAGGTATACGCACCGCTGCTGCTGCAGACCGGCACGCCGATAGAGCGCTACAGCCGCGAGGCATTCCATCTGCAACGCAAACTGCAAAACGACACGATTTTCTACCCTGCGGAGATAAAAAGCATCGCCCTGCGCGACTCCACACTGAGCCGGCGCGACCTTATGCTGAAGGTGGACTGGGAACCGGGAGCTGCCTACACGCTCGCGGTCGACTCGCTTGCGATGACCGACATCTACGGACTCCAGACGAAGCCGCTGAAGGTTGACTTCAACGTGCGCAAAATGGAGGAATACGGCAACATCGTGTTCAACATTCCGGCAGTGCGCGACTCAGCCATTGTAGAGCTTCTCGACGGAACGGAGAAAATCGTGCTGAGGGCTCCGGTGAAAAACCACCGTGCCGAGCTGCTCAACCTGCTCCCCGGAAAATACTACGCCCGCTTGTTTATCGACCGAAACGGAAACGGAAAATACGACACCGGAAACTACGACATGCATCTGCAACCGGAGGAAACGGTCTACTACCCAGGAGCCATCAACTTGAAGAAAAACTGGGACGTGGAACAGACGTGGGACATCTACGCCACCCCTATCGACAAGCAGAAGCCTGAAGCTATAAAGAAGAACAAACCGGAACGAAAGAAATGGGAAAAAGTGAACACCGAAAAGACCGAGACCGACGAGGATGAAGAAAACGGATTCAGCGATTTCTCCAATCCAAACGACCCTAACCTGCGGAATTCCAATAATTTCGGCAACTACCGCAAGTAAGACAGCAAAATTTATTTTCATTTTTTCGCCCAAAAATTTGCACATTCCACAAAGGCGCATTACCTTTGCACTCGCAAAAGCCAACAACGCTTATGCCCAGATGGCGGAATTGGTAGACGCGCTGGTCTCAAACACCAGTGGAGTAAAATCCATCCCGGTTCGATCCCGGGTCTGGGTACTAAAAACGGCTGATAACTCATTGAGTATCAGCCGTTTTTCTTTTGTTGGGTAGCCAAAGGGTAGCCAAAAGCAACAACACCCCTATATTTTAGCGGTATAATTGGGGGGTTGAGGCTTTAAAACATAAAAAAGAGGCTTGCATAACGCTTGCCCCTTTTCTTGTTTATTGGAGTGGCTATGTTGCTCGGTGTTATTCATCATCCAAACCATAAGCCTTTAGCTGCCTCTTATACTCTTTTTCATTTAATTGGGTAAAGTCTGCCCAATTATCGGTTGTCGTTGTGCATTGGTCTTTCAATACTTGCCTTATGTTAGTATCTCCAATCTCAATAGCCTCAACTTTCTCTAACACCCACATTGCAGCCTTTAGCCGTGTTGCCTCATTGCCATTTGTCATTAGTTGCCCCATTGTTGCTATTGCTTGTTGGTGCAAGCCTAAAAGCCCATTCTTTACTTCTTGCTTGTACTCTTGGCATTGCTTGTTATAAAAGCACTCAAACGCTTTGTTCTGTTGCCATTTATACAAAGTGCCTCGGTTGAGGCTCAATTTATCTGCCACATTTGTAACATTCTCACCGCTTGCCAACAATATACACGCTTGCTCTTGTTGTGGTGTTAGCCCCGTTGTTGGTGATATTGTTGCATTTTGTGCATTTTTGTTTACTTCATTTCTGTTCACCTTACTCATATCTCCAGATACTTTGTAATTACTAAATCGGTAATGAAATACACTTTAATATAGAGGGATTATCGGTAATATCTCACTGCCTCAATAATTTTCTTGTCAAGTTCTGCTATTGCCTCGCTTTGCACGGTTAGCCCCTCTTTCACCTTGCAAGCCTCTTTAATAGCCTTTCTCAAATCAAACGCTTGCTTTGATGTTAAATCGCCTCGCTTTTGTGCCTCGTTAATCTGGCTTATCATTTCAACCTCACCGCCCACACGTTCAACCATTGAAAGCACCCCCATTTTGTAAAGTTGTTGTTTGCTCGTCATTGCTTGAAAGTTTAATGTTATGTCGTTTACCTTGTTAATTCCTTTATAGGTATCTCGCCATCGTTGGATTAATGCCATATAGAAAGCCTCATCATAAAGCAAAGCTGCCCTCACTTCATTAACCTTTAATTGAGTGGCTAACCGCTTTGTATAGCGTTGCTCATACCTTAACACGTTTCTACCTTTATATAGCTCTGGTATTGCCTCACCTTTAGCCCGTTGTTCTCGGTTCTTGTCATAAAAGCAAAGCCTTTCCCCACTTCTACTATAATAAAGCCCGTCTGGTTCTTGCAATCGTTTGGCATACCTCAACACTCCCAAATGATTTAGATAAACCATTGTAGGATGCTTTACAATGATATTTTGTGCAACATCTATTCTTGTAATGGTTGCTTTATCCATTGGCAAGTGCAAAGTGTCTGAAAGCTGCTCTATTGCTCTTTGTGTATCGCCTCGCCCCATTATCCTAAAGTTGTTACCCAAATGCCATTTACATAGGCTGCCATCTTTTACTTTAATCTGGTATTGGTTAATAGATACTTTCAAGCCCCCAACGTTGCCCGTTATCACTTGCTCACCATTGAAATTATGAAAGCCTATTGTTGCCTCATCCAGATAACACGGCACTTCTTGTAGAAAGTCCACCTTTGGCACATCTTCAACACTTAGCTTAAAGTTTATTGTGTCATACATACTCGCTATTACTGATTTGGTAATGAAATACAACTTAATATAGAGTTGTGCAAGTTATTTGTGTGCAACCTTGGTTGAGGCTTGCTCAACCTCAATAGCCCATTGTAAAGCCTATGTCTGTTGGGCTTGCTTTTCCTCTTAGCTCGTTCATTTCATCATCCAACTCACCATCTGAAAGCATTTCAAAGAGTGGCACACGATCTTTGCTTTTGCCTCTGGCTACAAACACCTCAATAACGCTGCCTTTTTGTATTACTCCATTAACCACATTCAAGTTATGGAACACAAACAACAAAGCATCTGTTGTACCTCTGAAATCGCCATAAGCTATGTTTTTGGCTACATCTGGCACATATACACTACTAAGATTTTTGCCCTTTATAGAAATGCTCTTATCTGCCTTTCTGTGTACATTGCCCCCAAATTGAGTTGGCACATCATTGTAATAAATGATAATATCGCCCACATCGGTTGCATCACGCTTTTCAGTAGCTTTGTTGGCTCTTGTTGCTGTTCTATCCTCAAACTCTGGGTAACTATGTGTAGAAGTGGTGCAATCCATTCTTGATTTAGCTTTGCTTGCCACACGTTCAAACTTGTAGTAATCGGTTAAAATCATCGCTTGCCTCCTTTCATACAATAGTTGGTGGCACGTTCTTTTATTTCTTCATCCGTTGCAACTCGGTTGTTTTGCAGCCAATTTTCCAACTCGGCACGGTTGAAATAACACATCTTGCCCATTGGCTTGTAGTGTGGTATCTGCTGCCTCATTGTAAGTTTGTAGAGGTAGCTTTTGGATATGCCCATATAACGTGCTGCCTCATCACTTGTAAGCACCTCTTTTGTACAAAATAAGGTGTTGTCTGTTACCAAATCGGTAATTTGTGTAAGTTCCTCTTTGCTCATTTCTATATTTTTTAGAGGGTTCAACAAAGAGGCTCTGGGTAAACACGTCTGTAAATCCTTTGCCTCGGTTATCTGGTGTTATCGTGATAACAAGTGCAAAGGTAGAGGACAAAAACCGCTAAAAATAGAGTGTTATAATGTGGTACATAATGTATTACACTATAACACATTAAAAAAGCACCCCATTTGAGGTGCTTTAATTGTCAGTTTGTAAATAGACTTTCAATCTGTGTTCTCCATCGTTGAGGATGCTTTGCATTCAGTGTTTGTGATAAGGCACTATCCAAACGTGTAACATTCCATAGTTTATTTAATCTCTGGTATGGTATTTGTCCCGTGCCATTTGGATTAAACAACTTATAGAGGAAATAGGCTAAACTTGCTTTGCTACCATTGTTATATAGCCATTTATAACCGTTCTCGCTTTCTTGTGCCATTTTTTTCTTTATTGCTTTGTTGTAATACAAAGCCTCATCTTTTGTTAATCTACTTGGTAAGTCATTTTTTAAAACCTCTTTATCCAAATTTTGGAGTGTTTCAGTTTTAGGTATGGCTTCTTCTATATATTTTCTTGCTAATTTATAACTACCCAAATACCACTCTAATTGTGTTACATCTCTATGGGTTAATATATAGATACCGCTTTGTTCTTGATACCACATAAGATTAATGCCTCTTTCAAGCAATAGTGCATCTAATCTTGTTGCATACCGACAAACCACACTAAAAAGCATCTCAAAACACTTCTCAACGGTGTTTTCTTCATTTATGCTATTAACTATCCCATAATACTTTTTGCTTTTATATTCTGCTCGTCCAATTCTATATTTGTACTCTTCTATAAAGTGCTTGCACGCTTCAACTTCCTCTCTGGGTGTTCCAGAGGGTTGCCCGTTTATATCGTATAGTTGTTCATCTTGTGGCATACTTTCCCACATCTTCAAATCTCTTTCAGTGTCCTTTATGCCCATTATCCCATCCACATCACCCTTTAATTCTTTTATAACCTCATAAGGGTGTATGTTGTCACTATATTCCTTAAAGGGTGTTAGTAATGAATATATATAACGCTCACTTTCTTTAGAATTAAGTCTATTTAAGTTGCTGCATATTTCATCCATCAAAGGGCTATCAGCGTTCATTATAACGCTATCATCAAAAGCCTCTGCCATTTCTTTTATTTTTTCTGGCATTGTTACATCATAAAAATGTTGCCAATCCTTACTCATTTGCTTTGGGGACTTTTCTTCATCCTCTTTACTTATGTAAAATCCCAAATCATATTTATGTTGTAACCAATCAAAACAACTATGCATCAAGCCACCAAACATAAAAGCATTAAAGAATTTGTTTTCAATCTCTTTTTCTTTATTTGTTGGTAACTTGGTTATAATGTTTGTTTCCATAATCTGTGTATTATAGTTATACTGCCTTGTGCAGATGCAATGCACTTGCTATCCATTTGCATTGCACTTGCATAATTATTTCTTTCTTACAACTTTAACTCTGGCAAGCTATTTATAGCATCTTGTTTGAGGCTATCTATTGCACGGGTGTACTTCTCTGTATGCTTTAATCCACTATGCCCCAAAAGGCTTGCAACCGTCTTAATGTTTGCACCATTGTTAAGGATATTCACGGCAAAACTATGTCTTGCACAATGCCAACTTATATGCTTGTTTATATCGGCACGCCTTACCCATCTTTTAAGGGCTTTAAGGCACATTTCATAACTTGGTAGGGGAAATATAGCCTCATCCCTATTATTTGGGCTGCTTGGTTCTCCTATTAGCTTTAATATGCCATCGTTCAAAGGGATTATTACACCGCTATTGGCACTATGTCCCTTTGTCTTGTTTTGCTCAAACTTCAATAGCTTGTTGGAGTAATCCACATTGGCAAATGTAAGGTCTTTCACATCACAATACCTCAAACCACAATAGAGGCAAAATATAAATGCCCGTCTTATGTTGAGGTTCTCGTTGTCATAATGTGTTGCTATCAGTCGTTGTATTTCCTCTGGTGATAGTACCTCTTTCTTTAGTATCTGTTCATCCACCTTTATAACAACACCATTGCACGGGTTCTTTAACATTACATCGTGTTCAACGGCATACTTTATAACTTTCTTGAAACGTGCATAAATGCTTTTTGCACCCTCGCCAACACTTCTACTTTGTAGATACTCGGTGTAAGCCTCAACCATATCTTTTGTTATTTGCTCTGGCTTTATTTTCTTAATAAATTTATTGTACTCTGGTGTTTCTTGAAGAAAGTCCCTAAAGCGTTTTAAAGCTATAACAACCATTCTATAATCTTTCTTGGTGTATTTATCTATATAACTTTGAAAGTAATCCAGAAAATTTATATCTCGGTCTTTCTTCAATCGGTAGCCCTCAACACTCTCTAACAACTCTTGTCCACGCTCAAACCTTATTTTCTTGGCAAGTTCAAGCATTTCCTTGTTTTGTTGTCGTTCTATTGGGGTTCTGGGTGCTTGCCAAAGGTAGAGTTTAAGAAACTCCCTCTTTCTGTCCTTTCTCATAACCTCTTTGCCCGTTCTCTCGCTTATTACCTTGGTGTAGCCAAAATAATAATCAAGAAAAAGGCTCTCTCGCCCATCTGATAGTATCTTAGCACCCAACTTTGGGTTGTCGGTTGTGTCTTGGCTGATAATGTATGTATTATCGCTCCTTATCTCTTTTTTTAATGCCATATCTTTGCTTTCTTTTGTTTTCTTATGTTTGCAAAGATATAACTTTTCTTTTGTCTGGGTAGCCAAAGGGTAGCCAAAAGCGGTAAAATATAGGCTTTTTTAAGAAACTAAGGGTTAATATACCTATTTGGCTACCTCTGATTTTCAATCACTTAGTTTCCCTTGGGTACACTTTGTTTTCTGGGTACAATATCGGGTCTGGGTACACAGAAACGCTTGTAAGTCGACTTACAAGCGTTTTTCTTTTGTTGGGTAGCAAAAGGGTAGCAAAAAAATTAAAATCGAGCTCAAGTCTGGGATTATACACAAGAAGACCGGTTTGCTAATCGACGCAAAAACCACCGTTCAGCCCAATGTTTTTTTTTCAAAAACACATCATTTTAAAGGAAATAGTTTGTTAGTCAGCAAACGTTTATTATCTTTGTGGGAATTTTTGAAGATAAAGAATTAAATATGAATCCGATTAAAAAGACCATCACGCTTGCCGACGGCCGCGAGATTACTCTCGAAACAGGCAAACTGGCAAAACAGGCTGATGGCGCAGTAGAGTTGCGAATGGGGAACACCATGCTCCTGGCAACTGTAGTGTCAGCGAAAGAAGCCGGAGAAGGTGTTGATTTTATGCCTCTCCAAGTTGAGTACAAAGAGAAATTCTCGGCAGCAGGCCGCTACCCTGGAGGTTTCCAGAAACGCGAGGGACGCTCGTCAGACTACGAAATTCTGACTTCCCGCCTCGTAGACCGCGTGCTTCGTCCGCTGTTCCCTGAAAACTATCATGCAGACACATTCGTCAACATCATAATGTTCTCGTCAGACGGCGTAGACATGCCAGATGCATTGGCAGGATTGGCAGCATCAGCTGCAATCGCTGTCAGCGACGTGCCTTTCCACGGACCAATCTCCGAAGTGCGCGTGGCCCGCGTCGACGGAGAATTCGTAATCAACCCTACCTTCGAGCAGGTTGAGCGTGCCGACATCGAGCTGATGGTTGGCGCAACCTACGACAACATCATGATGGTGGAAGGCGAGATGAACGAAGTTTCAGAGCTCGAACTTCTCGAGGCACTCAAAGCCGCTCACGAAGCAATCAAGGCTCAATGCCTCGTACAGATGGAGCTCGCCAAGGAAGTAGGCGCCGTGAAACGCGAATACTGCCATGAGGTCAACGACGAAGACCTCCGCAAAGACGTACACGACAAATGCTACGAAAAAGCATACGCCGTGGCTAAGGCCGGCAGCGCCGACAAGCAATGGCGCAACGAGTCGTTCAAGAAAATCGAGGAAGACTATCTTGAGACAATACCTGAAGAAGAACGCGACGAGAAAGCACCGCTCGTGGCCCGCTACTACCACGATGTGGAGAAAGAAGCCGTGCGCCGCTGCATCCTCGACGAAGGCATCCGTCTCGACGGCCGTAAGACCGACGAAATCCGTCCTATCTGGTGCGAGGTTGACTACGTCCCAGGCCCTCACGGATCTGCAGTGTTCACCCGTGGAGAGACTCAAGCTCTCGCCACTTGTACCCTCGGCACAAAACTCGACGAGAAGATTCTCGACGACGTGCTCAACCAGGGCAAAGAGCGCTTCCTGCTGCACTACAACTTCCCTCCATTCTCAACAGGAGAAGCAAAGGCACAACGTGGCGTAGGACGTCGTGAAATCGGTCACGGCAACCTTGCCCACCGTGCACTCAAACGCATGTTCCCTGACAATTTCCCATACACTTGCCGCATCGTTTCCGACATCCTTGAGTCAAACGGCTCATCGTCGATGGCAACAGTATGCGCCGGCACATTGTCGCTGCTCGACGCCGGTGTGAAGATGAAAAAGCCGGTTGCGGGTATTGCAATGGGTCTTATCACAGACTACGACAGTCCTAAATATGCCATTCTTTCCGACATTCTCGGCGACGAGGACCACCTCGGCGACATGGACTTCAAGGTGACCGGAACAACTGACGGTATCACTGCAACACAGATGGACATCAAGTGCGACGGACTTTCCTACGAAATCCTTGAGAAAGCCCTCAACCAAGCTCGCGAAGGCCGTCTGCACATCCTCGGAATCATCAACGAAACAATCCCTGCGCCACGCGAAGACTACAAGCCTCACGTGCCACGCATCGAGGCATTGGTTATTCCGAAGGAATTCATCGGAGCTGTCATCGGCCCGGGCGGAAAAATCATCCAAGGCATCCAGGAACAGTCGGGTGCAATCGTCACTATCGAGGAAGAAGGCGACCATGGCAACATCGAGGTTGCCGCTCCAAACAAGGACGCAATCGACAAAGCTATGGCTCTTATCAAGGGCATCGTAGCGCAGCCTGAAGAAGGTGAGACCTACACAGGTAAAGTGGTTTCAATCATGGACTTCGGTGCATTCGTTCAATTTATGCCTAACCGCGACGGTCTGCTCCACATCTCTGAAATCGCATGGGAGCGTTTCGAAAAGATGGAAGACACCGGTTTGCACGAGGGCGACGAGGTGACAGTGAAACTCATCGAAATCGACAAGAAAACAGGCAAGTTCCGCTTGTCAATGCGCGCTCTGCTTCCGAAGCCGGAAGGCTACGTAGAGCCTGAGCGTCCGGCTCGCCCACCACGTCGCGACGGCGACCGCCGTGGAGGCGGACATCGTGATGACCGCCGTGGCGGAAACCGCGGTGGAAACCGTGGCGGAAACCGCAACTAAACAACGAAGTTTTATTAGCGTTTCATAAAAAGGAAGCGTGCTGTCTTCGAGATGGAGACAGCACGCTTTTATTTTCCTCCGCAGCAAGTTTTCATTCCACAAAAACGGCATTTATGCCAGAAACTGGAATCGGACATTCAATGCTGTGCAAGATTGTAACAGATATGAAAAGTTTCTATCCCAACCTGTGCAGCGGGCACATCAGCATCGAGCCGTCGGAATCACGCAGATGCATCGCTCCGCCACGGCAATAGCGGAAAAATTTGCATTCGGAGCATTCCTCCCTGCGCATCCATTCGCGGTCGCGGTAAGGATGGTAACGATGCTCCCACACGTCCATAAAATCGTCCTCATAGATGTTTCCTTGATGGTAATCGCTGCGGATGCTCGCACAAGCTGAAACAGAGCCGTCGGCAAGCACCGACCCTGTAGTTATTCCTGCCTGGCAGCCAAAGAAGTAGTCACGGATATCGCCCTCATAATCGCCCATGAATCCCTCACAGCCGTAATTGGTGTGGATTGCACCTTCCTTGCGGGTCTGTTTTATGAAATCGAGGATGCCGCGATATTCGGCGGGCATCAGGCGCATCATCGGGTCGGCTGCGGCACGTCCCACAGGAAACACTGCCACCACACGCCATTGCTTCACTCCTTTTTTTACAAGAAACTGCTTTATGTCGTCAAGGTTGCCATAGTTGCGTCGGTTCACGCATGTCAACACATCGAACTTCACCTCCGGATGCGCCACAAGCATATCAATGGCGCGGTCCACCATTCGGAAACTGTCGGGATTGCCGCGCATCCAATTGTGGTCGTCGCCGATTCCGTCCAGGCTGACGGTCATTGAGTGGATGCCGGCATCGAGCAACGACTGAAACTTCAACGGCGTAAGCGCCAACGCATTGGTGACCATTCCCCACGGAAAGCCCCTTTCGTAAATTGCCGCGCCACACTCCGCTATGTCATGGCGCATCAACGGCTCGCCGCCGGTGACAACGACAAACACCCGATTGGGATCGGTGCGGAGGGCAACACTGTCGAGCACACGCGTAAAGTCGGCAAGCGGCATGTCTGCCACGCCCACCTCTGCTCTGCAGTCGCTGCCGCAATGACGGCAATGCAGATTGCAACGCTGCGTGCACTCCCAAAAAAGTTGTCTTAGAGGATGCTCTTTCACGGCAATGTCCATACGCTTGCGCCATAGTTCAAGAGCCACGCGGCGGCGCAACGACAATGAGTTGGGATGCTTCATCGGCGCTTCAATTTTTTATCGGGCACGGTCACCTCAAAGCTTCCTCTATCCCATGCGCCGTCGCCCTTTTGCAACTGCTTCACGGTCATGTCCACGCTACGCACGGTGTCGTTGGCAAAAATGCCGTTTTTCGTATCCTCAAACGTAAGTATGCGCATATTGTCCCTCACCTGCCACTCAATCGACGTGGCTGATTTTCTGTTGGTGACGAAGAGTCCGTCGGCATCCGTAGCCACCGAGTCTTCATGAAACACCCTGTCGCCCTCAACAATGCCCGACACCACTTTTATGCCCTCTACAGGTTTTCCGTCGGCATCTGTGACACGCCCCTTGAATTGATAGTCGCTCGTCGGCGTGCCATACAAGTCGGGGCTATCGCCGGGATTACCGCATCCTGCAAAACCGAGCACCGGCAACAACGTCGCCGACAACCATTTCCAACCGCTTTTTGAATTAAATATCATCGTTTCTTTTGCTTTTTACGTATTGTAAACGCCACCTGACAGTCTTCACTGCACCGAAACAGCCAAAAAAATCAAGAATCGCAACAAATGATGACCGACAAAGCTCCCAAAATCTGCATATTACCTACTTTTTGCGATTGAAATCGCCCGCATCACAAACTAATTTTGCACCGTACACAATTGAAGTTAAACGTATGCATAAACTAATAAGGCTCAACATATTGGCTGCATTGGCACTATTGGCCGCCGGATGGCTGCCAGCCCAATCGCAGAAACCTGGGCAAAAAAGCGGAGAGGAGGCGCGCATCGATTCCATCGTCATGGCTGCAGAGCTGCACGAAGTGGTGGTTACTGCCAAGGAGTCGCAAGGTGCTGTCACGGCCTCGCGCATAGACCGCTCGGCAATGGAATTTCTGCAGCCCACCAGCCTCAGCGACCTTATGCAACTGCTGCCCGGAGGACAGCAGAAAGACCCCGACCTGTCGACAGCCAACACAATAGGGCTGCGCGAAACCGGCACAATGGACGCGCAAGGCAACTCTTCGGTCAACAACAACTATGCAATCTCCTCCCTGGGAACGTTGTTTGTGGTCGACGGCAACCCCCTGTCGACCGATGCCAATATGCAATACACACCTTTGTCGTCAACACAATCAGCCACCACGACATCGTCGACCGAAAACAACCTCAACACCACCAACCGCGGTGTTGACATGCGTTCCATCTCGACCGACGATGTGGAAAGTGTGGAAGTGGTGCGCGGCATCCCGTCGGTGGAATATGGGAACCTCACAAGCGGAATGGTGAAAATCAACAAGATACGCCGTTCCACGCCATTCACCGCACGTTTCAAGGCCGACGGCTACAGCAAACTATTGTCGTTGGGAAAAGGACTCAAGCTGAGCCACACCGCTCTACTCAACATTGACGCAGGCATGCTCGACGCAAAGCCCGACCCGACAAACAACCTGCAGAAATACCGACGCGGCAACGGCTCGCTGCGACTTACGCTCAACACCGACGCACTGCGCTACTCCGCCGCCGTCGACTATACCGGCTCGTTTGACAACAGCAAGTCCGACCCCGACATAAACTACGGACGCATTGACGAATACAAGTCGACATACAACAAAATAGCCATAACCAACAACATCTCCTGGCGTCCAGCAGCGAAAGGATTGTTTAAAAGCATCGACATCAACACGCTGATAACGCAGCAGTTCGACCGCCTCACACAGCGCCGGCTCGTGGCGCCGCAACGCTACGGCATTGTGCCCACTACCAGCGAGGAAGGCGTGCACGACGCGGCTCTGATATTCTCCGAGTATGAGGCTTCGTTTCTCAGCGACGGAAAGCCTTTCACCGCCTACGCAAAAGCGAAAGCCAACTTTGCGCTGACAACGGGCGCGCTGACCAGCAACCTGCTCGCCGGTGCCGACTGGAACTATGCCAAGAATTTCGGACGCGGTCAGGTCTACGACCTAAGCCGTCCGCTGTCTGTGTCGGGATGGGGCTCGCGTCCACGCAAGTTCAGCGACATCCCTGCCCTGTCGCAGGTGTCGGCGTTCATTGAGTACAACGGCAAGGCAGAACTTGCAACCCACAGGATCGAGCTGCAGGCCGGTCTGCGCACAAACAGCCTTACCGGACTCGACAGCCGGTATGCGATGAAGGGCCACATCTACCTCGACCCGCGCGCCAATCTGAAGTGGTCGCTGCCCGCATGGGAATGGGCTGGACACCGCATTGCACTGAGTTTTGCCGGCGGTGTGGGCAAGACGTCGAAAATGCCCACTCTCAACTATCTCTATCCCGACAAGCACTACAACGACATCACCGAACTGGGTTACTACGACCCTAACCATCCGCAGGACTACAGCAGGTTTGTGGTGCGCAGCTACATTCAGGACCCGACAAACTACAACATACGCCCTGCCTCAAACATTAAGAAAGAGCTGCGCATGGACTTTTCGTTTGGCGACAACACAATCTCTGTCGACTATTTTCGCGAGAATATGTCGTCGGGATTCAGGTATATGGCTGTATACGGAGTCTACGACTACAACGATTATGACGAGACTGCCATCGACAGCCGTTCGCTGACAGGGAAACCGTCGCTCGAAGGACTGCCATACACCCCCAAGCGCAAACTTGACGGATACACACGCGCCGACAACGGCACGAGGATAGACAAAGAGGGAATTGAGTTCCAATTCACGTCGGCACGCATCCGCCCGCTGCGCACACGCGTAAACATCAACGGTGCCTGGTTCAAGACGCGCTACAGCAACAGTCTGCCGATGTTTGTGTCGGTTGCCGACGTGGTCGACGGTTCAGCCGTCAGCGACCGATACGTTGGACTGTACGACTGGAACGACGGCGACTGGAACGAGACGCTGTCGACCAACCTGATGTTTGACACTCAAATTCCTGAATGGGGACTGATTTTCGCCACATCAGTGCAATGTTCTTGGTTTGTCAAGACACAGGACATGCCGAAAAACGGACGCCCTACAGCATATCTCGACGCCGCCGACGGTGCTCTGCACGAATACACCGATACCTCGGCGGCCGACCCCGTGCTGAGCCGACTCATAAAGACATACAACTACGATGCTTTCCGACAGTTCACCGTGCCGTTTGCCATGAGCGTCAACCTGAAAGCGACAAAAACCATAGGCAAATTCCTGCGTCTGTCAATGTTTGCAAACAAAATAATCGACTACACTCCCGACTACTACTCCAACGGCTATAAAATCCGCCGCAACGTGAGTCCGTATTTCGGAGTGGAGGCCAACTTAACTTTTTAGCACTATGCGACGATTTCTCTACATATTAATCTCAATAACGGCTGCGCTGCTGCAGGCCTGCGCCGACGATGCCAGTGTGCCGCGCGTCAATGCTACGGTGGAAATAGTGCCGCAGACCGACGTTGCCGGCCTGACAATCGACAACGAGCAGCTCTCGTTCCGCAACCTGACCACCGGCGAGACAACAACATTCAACACCACAGGTGCAATCTCGCTGCCGGTGGGCTTCTACGAATGCTCATATCAAGCCGATGTGACCTACACCAACGGCTCTGGTGACGATGCCGCCACCGTAAAGGGCAGACTGTCGGGCAATGCCGAGGCGGTGCGCGCCACTGCCGACGGCATCAGGCTGTCGCTTCCAGTGTATCTTGTCGCCGACAACGATGATTTCATCTTCGAGGAAATCTTCTTCACAGGCACTCGGCGCACATCCGGCTCAAGCTACATCGGCGACACTTATTTCAAAATCTACAACAACACCGGCCATGTGCTGTATGCCGACGGACTGGCGTTTGTGGAATCGAAGTTCCGCTCCACACAGTCGTACAAGTTCTCGCCCGACCTCAAGAATCAGGCGATGACGGTGCACGCCGTCTATGTGATTCCGGGCAGCGGCACCGACCATCCCGTGCTGCCGGGGCAGTCGCTCACCATCTGCGACACAGCTATCGACCATCGCGTGTCGAACGAAAACTCATTCAACCTGTCAGACGCCGACTTCGAATGGTATGACGAATCAACCGTGCCGAGCCAGACAGACATCGACAATCCAGAGGTGCCAAACATGGACAAATGGTATTGCGACACGAAGAGCATTTTCATTCTCCACAACCAGGGATTCACGTCGTTTGCTCTTGCACGCATCCCTGTCAGCAAACAGGAGTTTCTGACCGACTATTACTACACCTACAATTATACGCTGTACCTCCCGTCGGGCACTTTCCCCATGAGCGGCGACGGATTCAAGATTCCGAATCAATGGATTGTTGACGGCGTGAACAGCAGCGTGGAGTCAGACCGCAAATGGAACGTGCTGCCGGCGGCAATCGACGCCGGTTGGACTTGGTGCGGACGGATGAGCTCCGACAGCGACCGATTCTTCAAAAGCGTGCGCCGGAAAATGCTGTATCTGACAGCCGACGGGCGCAGAGTGCTGAAAGACTCCAACAATTCTTCGCTCGACTTCAACCCCGCCTGCACGCCTTCAATAATCGAGGTGCAGCAGTCGGCAGTAAATGCCAGCGGTGAGAAGGCTTCGACAATAACCTACGACGGTGTGCAGATAATAAAATGACATTGCGAATGAAACGACTTATATACATATCAATCATTCTGGCTTCGGCATCAGTCGCGGCGCAACAAAAAACCGACGTGCTGACGCGACGCCTCTGCCATTCAAGTCTTGAAACCAACGTGGCGACTTGGCGTTACGGCAATCCGGCGCTGATGAAAGACCGGTTTGCTTCTTCTCTAACTACGATTGATGCTTTTTGGAGATACGACAGTCAGCAGGAGGCGAGACTGATTGAGGAGGGCGACGGATCGAACCGCGCGGGAATAGAGGCGAAAGCTTATGTGAAGAAAGGAAGCAACGACATCTGGGGCGAGGCTGGATACGATTTCGGTCAGCGGCGCAACGTGATGTTGAACGAGTCGTCTGACTATCAGACGGTATATCCTTATGTCACTGCCGACCTTGTCGGCGGCGACCTCCACGAGGAGAACTACCGATTCAGCGGTGGCTTTGCGCACACATTGAAAGGCGGCGTGACGCTCGGTGCCTTTGCCGGCTACAACGCTCTTCTTGCCTACCGCACCGTCGACCCTCGTCCACGAAACCTGACAAGCGACCTCGATTTCGCCGCCGGAATGCGGTGGCGGTGGCTCGGAGTGGCGCTGAAAGCGGGAAAATACAAACAGACAAACGTGGTGAAATTCTACAACGAGACGTTTCAGCCTACGGTTTACCATGCCACTGGCCTCGGAACCGACTATTTCCGTTTCCGCGGCTCGAACACCAACACATACTACAACGGCAGAAATTTCGGCATCCAAGCCGACGCGGCTTCGGCTTTAGGAAAAATCACCGATGCCGGCATACACGTGGCTTATGATTATTTCGGATTCGACAAAATCATATCGTCGCTCAACGAACTCCCGATGGCGTCGGTCGCCGAGCACCGCTTCAATGCCGCCGCCCACATCCTGACACGTTTTGCCGCGACAAATACGTTTGCTGTGGAGGCTGAAATCACCCGCACACAACGCGACGGAAATGAGAATATCTTTGGCGAGGCAGAAAACAACATATATCCGGAAATCGCATCGCTAACGATGTTCCGCAGGTCGACCACCGAGGGCTCGTTGTGCCTTGCCTACGAGCATACTCTCGACAATGTGCGCATACAAGCACGTGCCACTGGAGGATATGCCTCCGACAGATGGCGGTATACCGAGCCGGAACGTCTGATGGAAGGCAATGCCGCCATCGCCGGCGCCGACGCGGCAGTGGCTTGGCACGCCAATCGGTGTGTGCTGTCGGCAAAAGCCGGAGCATCCACACGCATCCGCACGTCTTCAAAACTGACAATGCCGGAAACCGAAACGTCGGCGCTCAACGTATCTGCCGAACGGCAATACCTGCTGATGGCAAACAACGACTGCACATACCACGCCGCCGCGCAAGCCGACTTCGCGGCAAACCATCGCTTCGGCATCTTCTGCCGCCTGGCATGGACCGGCTTCCGATATGCCGGCTCGGTCAACGCCTCAAATTACGCGGCGACCATTGGACTCGTTTTCTAACATTAAAAAATTATTTATATGAACAAAAACTTACTTTTTTCAATGATTCTCGCAGCCTCGGCTATGTCTGCAGGCGCACAGGGATTCACAGCAACTGCAAACTGGGTGACTCCAATCAACGCAAACAACGGAATCAGCACGCCTGAAGCCGTGGCGGCAAGTGACAACAACACTTTCCTCGTGTCGAAATTCGTGTCGAAAGGCAACGACAACTCGCTGAATTTCGTCAACTTCGGCAGCCAGGAGAAGGTGGCGTTCGGCGCGCCCAACAAAGCTACTTCGGGCAACGACAACCTACTTCTTACCAAAGTGAACGCCGACGGAACAGCCGCTTGGCACGTTTATTCAAAACAGGGTCGCGTGGCAAACGCTTCTGCCGCCACCACTTCTGACGGCGGTGTGGTCGTGGCTGCCGTGACAAGTTTCACTGCATTCAACGCAAAAGAAGCCACCGACATTCCTGCCAACTCAATTCTTGACATCGTTGACGCCGACAACCACACAACGACCATAGAAAAGGCTTTTGCCGGAAGCGCGGTCTACGACATTGTCGTGCTTAAAATTTCTGCCGACGGCCACCTTGACTGGTTCAAGCATTTCGCTGCCGACGATGCAAGCTCTTTGACTGCGAAAATCGCTGTCGACAACGCCGACAACATCTATATCGGCGGACAGCACGCAAAAACGCTCTCTTTTGGAGAAAACGCCGTGGCTGCACGCTCTGCCAAGTCGCTATATCTCGTGAAACTTGACAATGCCGGAAACTTCGTGAAGAGTTTCGACATCTCAGGCACCGACGCTGAGGACTATATCGACGCTGTGACTTTTGCCGACGGTAAAATCTTTGTTGCCGGATGCGTGAAAGCGAAAGCGGAAGGCAACACTATCGCTTTTGCCGACATCACGCTTGCCCCGACCACATTCGACGATGTGTTTGCCGCCGCGTTCTCAACCGATCTTGTCCCTGTCTGGGCAAGCATCGCAAACTCTGTAGCCGCTTCCGACGGCAAGCACACTTCGCAAGTAAAAGGTATCGACGTGAGCGAGGGTTTTGTATTGGTTTCCGGTCTTGTGAAAGGCGGATATACCGCTGCCGGTGCGACAGATGCTGTCACAATGTCGTCGGGCACAAAGCTTGAGGGTATGGTGATTGGCTTCAGCGTTGCCGACGGTGCGCTGTCAAAAGGTGTGTGCGTAAGCGAGGGCATCTCTGGCCTCTACAGCGCAACCATCAAAGGCAACAAAATCTATGCTTTCGGATACAACATCGCCAACGCCGACGAGCAGGGCTCTTCGTTGTTTGAATTCGACGGTGAGAATGCCAACGAAAACGTAATCGCAACAACCAACGAGCCTGCAAGCGCGGGATATCCGACCACTTTCTACGCCAAGTTTGTCAACAGCTCTCTACTCGCCGGTGTACGCGCCAAAGGAAAGGGCATCAACGTGCTCGGAAACGTGTATGACTACACAAACCAGAAGGATTTCACCGCAACGGTGATGTCAATCAACCTCAAAGACGTTTTTGGTGGCATTTCTACAACCAAAACTGCCGACGATGCACGCATTTGGGCTGTCAGCGGAGCCGTAAAGATAAGCGTTGCATCTCCAACCTCTGTTGCCGTCTACAACGTTGCCGGACAAATCGTGGCGAAACGAATTGTGACTGATGAAACGACTATCGCACTCCCTGCCGGTTTTTATATCGTTAATGGGAAAAAAGTTGTTGTGAAATGATAATATACTAAAATGTTTAACATTTAGTCTATATCATCGTTTTTTGGCACAGACTTTATTTTCACACCATTATCAGTTATGAATCAGTGAACTAAGACATATATACAGATGTGTAAATTTGTAAATTAAATCTAAAAGCACTTTTTTACAACTGAATACTAAATAAAAGTATTATCTTTGTCCCAGAAAATACATCGAAAATATATTTGTTTGGGAAGCTATGGAAGCATAGCTTATACGCAGCCGGGTCTCTGGGAAGAAATCCGGCTGTGTTATTTTTTAAGCATCCATAGCGACCGGACACAAAAAAAATGGCTGTTGTTTCACAACAGTGGCCATCTATAAATCTACAATCTATAAAAACATATATATTTCGAAAAAAGCGGTTTTTCTTCAGGTAATAAATTCTTATTTCCACGGCACCTGATCCAAAGAATCAAGATTGGGAGAACTGAAAAGTCGCCTTGACTTTTCCTTTCACACCTCAAATATAACACTTGATTTTGATACGTGCAAGACTTTTTAAATAAAAAGATGTAAACTTTTTATTTCATTTTCTATAATAGTGTTTAAAAACATATTTTTCTCCATTTTTTATTGTATTTTTGAGTAATGAAGAAAATTGGCATACTTTCCGACACCCACGGATATTGGGACGACCGCTACGCTACGCATTTCGCAGGATGCGACGAAATTTGGCATGCCGGCGACATAGGAACCGACGAGGTGATCGAGCGTCTGAACGCCATCGCTCCGGTGAGGGCTGTGGCTGGAAACATCGACGGGCAACCGATGCGACGCACTCTCGGCACTTGGCGCGACTGGGAAACCGACGGAGTGCGCGTGGCGATGACCCACATCGGCGGATATCCCGGAAAATACGCGCCTGGGGTGAAATTCAAACTCGAGGTGAAGCGTCCGCAAATCTTCGTTGACGGACACAGCCATATTCTTAAAGTGATCTACGACCGCCAACTCGGGCTGCTGCACATCAACCCGGGAGCTGCGGGAGTCTACGGCTGGCAGGCGGTGCGCACACTGATTCGCCTGTATGTGGACTGCGGAACGATAAAGGATCTCGAAGTGATTGAACTTGCCAAACCGACAAAATTAAAATAGACTGTTATGAAAAAATTTGTAATCATTGCCGCCATAGTATTGGCGGGCGCGGGAATAATCGCCGCGCAACAGAAATGCGGAAAACAGAAATCTTGCTGCAAGCAGAAAACAGAATTGTGCTGCCAACGCTCACAAAAAACTTGCTGCAAAGCGAGAGAGCTGACCGACACTGCCTGCAAAAAAACATGTGTGCAAGCCGACACCACCTGCCGCAAGACGCGCATGCAAGCCGACACCACCTGCCGCAAGACGCGCATGCAAGCCGACACTACATGCCGCAACGTGAGAAAGCACTGCTGCAAACAGAAGAAATAACAACCTGATGGCAGAGAGAATCACCATACTCGGCACGGGAAGCGCCTTCGTGACGCGATGCTACAACACGTGCTTCATCATCGACTGCGGTGTGTCGCGGCTGATGGTCGACGCCGGTGGAGGCAACGGCATCCTGACACAACTTGAAAAGGCGGGCGTGGCGATTGCCGACGTCGGCCACCTGTTTCTGACTCATGCACACACCGACCACGTTATTGGTGCCGTATGGGTGGCACGCGCTGTGGTCAACGCGGTAAAGAAACAGGCTTACGACGGCGCGCTGCACATCTTCGGGCACAAACGCGTAATCAACGTGCTGACGGAGATATGCCGGCTGACGTTCTCCAAAAAAGACTTCGGCATATTTCAGGAACGCATCGTTATCGACGTGCTGACCGATGGTTGCCAGCGGAAGATTGCCGGTATGGACATAACGTTTTTCAGCCTCCACTCCACTAAAGAGGAGCAATACGGATTCCGTGCGGTGACGCCGGAAGGGAAAACCGTGGTGTGTCTCGGTGACGAGCCGCTGAACGATGCAAACCGCGACGTGGCACAAAACGCCGACTGGCTGCTTACGGAGGCATTCTGCCTGCACAGCGAGGCGGAAAGGTATAAACCCTACGAAAAGCACCACAGCACGGCGCTCGACGCCGGAAAAACCGCCGCGACGCTGCATGCGCGCAACCTGATCATATACCACACTGAAGACGACTCGCTGCCGTCGAGACAAAAGGCTTACGCTGCCGAGGCTGCGCTGAATTTCAGCGGACACATCGTCGTGCCCGACGACCTCGACACCATCGCGCTTTAACCACAGACAAACAAGAAATCAGCGCCGCGGACAGTCTCCGCGGCGCTGATTTCTTGTTTATATATAGCCTTGACAACGCTATGCGTCGATATTGGCGTAAGTGGCATTCTTTTCGATAAACTCACGGCGCGGAGCCACGTCCTCACCCATAAGCATCGAGAATATACGGTCGCAGGCAGCGGCATCGCTGATGTTTACCTGCTTGAGCCAACGGTTTTCAGGATCCATTGTCGTTTCCCAAAGCTGCTCTGCCATCATCTCACCAAGACCTTTGTAACGCTGCACATTCACCGATTTCTCATCGCCGCGGCCAAACTCCTGAATGAAGCTGCGCAACTGGTCATCGGTCCAGCAATAACGCTCGGTCTTGCCCTTTGTGCACTTATACAACGGCGGTGTGGCAAGATAGAGATAACCATTTTCGATAATCGGACGCATACGGCGGAAGAACAGCGTCATCAACAACGTGGCAATGTGCGCGCCGTCGACATCGGCATCGGTCATGATGATAATCTTATGATAGCGCAACTTGCTGATGTTTGGTGCCTTCGGATCGTCTTCTGTTCCGATGGTCACGCCAAGCGCACGGAAAATGTTGGTGATTTCCTGATTGTCGAAAATCTTGTGCTCCATCGCCTTTTCAACGTTAAGAATCTTACCGCGCAGCGGAAGGATGGCTTGATGCACACGGTCACGGCCCATCTTTGCCGAACCGCCTGCAGAGTCTCCCTCGACGATAAACAATTCGCAATCCTCTGCCGTGTTCGACTCACAGTCGGCCAACTTGCCAGGCAATCCGCCACCGCCAAGAGGCGACTTGCGCTGAATGCTCACACGGGCCTTGTAGGCTGCCTGACGCGCACGGGCTGCGAGCGCCACCTTCTCAACGATGGTGCGGGCTTGCTTCGGATGCTCCTCAAGATATATGCCCAACGCCTCGCTGACTGCCGTCTGAACGGCTCCGATAACCTCGTTGTTGCCGAGTTTTGTCTTTGTCTGACCCTCGAACTGCGGCTCCAGCACTTTTACCGAAATAACCGCTGTCAATCCTTCACGGAAATCGGCAGGATCGACTGTCACCTTCTCTTTCTCAAGAATCTTGGAGTCGTCGGCATATTTCTTCAACGTCGACGTCAATCCGCGGCGGAAACCCGTAAGGTGCGTACCGCCCTCGATGGTGTCGATATTGTTGACAAACGAATATATATTCTCGTTGAACGCTGTATTGTAAGTAAACGCCACCTCCACAGGGATGCCCTGGCGCTCGGTGTTGATATAAATGATGTCGTCGATAAGATGCTCCTTCGACTGGTCGATATAGCGGACAAACTCCTTCAAGCCCTCCGTTGAGTAGAACACCTCGCTCTTTGGATTGCCATTCTCGTCTTTCTCACGCATATCAGTAAGCGTCAGATGAATGCCTTGGTTAAGGAACGCAAGGTCGCGCAGACGGTTGGCGAGTGTGTCATAATTATATACTGTCGTTTCCTGGAATATGCTTGGGTCTGGCTTGAAAAGCACCTTCGTTCCCGTCTCTTCCGTGTCGCCCACTATCGCAACCGGGGCCTTCGGATGTCCGTAAGCGTATTCCTGCATATAGACATGCCCGTTGCGGCGCACTTCGGCACGCAGATATGACGACAACGCGTTGACACACGAAACGCCGACTCCGTGCAGACCGCCGGAAACCTTATACGAGCCTTTATCAAACTTACCTCCGGCATGAAGCACCGTCAGAACAACCTCGAGTGCCGACTTGTGCAGCTTCTCATGCTTGTCGACTGGGATACCACGACCGTTGTCAACAACCGTAATAGAGTTGTCCTCGCCAATGACCACCTCTATATGAGTGGCATACCCGGCAAGAGCCTCGTCGATGGAGTTGTCAACAACCTCATAAACCAAATGATGCAGTCCTTTTGGTCCCGTATCGCCAATATACATGGCCGGACGTTTGCGCACAGCCTCCAAGCCCTCAAGCACTTGGATATTGCTGGCACTATAGTTTTCTTTGTTTTCAGTCATTCTCTTTTCAATTAGCCTTTAAACGTACAAATATACGAATTTTCCCGCAATAAAGACGCATTTTCTACCGCCTGTTTTTACCAAAAAATATCAACACATGGACAGATTCATGACTCAACGGCAAAACTCGCCGTTTCGTAGATTAAACTTACAAATTCGACATTCTTTATTTGCAAATTATGATTTATTCCCTAATTTTGTGACTGTAAACATCAATGTTTACAGCGTTTCTATTTGTTTGTCCTTTAGTTTGAAATGCCATGGAAGCACCAATGAATAATTTGTACATTGGGCTGCTGCGATTAGAGAATCGGGCAGCTTTTTTTGTTCAGGCAAAGGCTTCGCAAGTGACGCCGAGGGAAACCGCCGAAGAGCGGTTGTAGAGGCATCCGGAGAGGCACATCTCAGCGCGGAGCTTTTTGGGCTGCAAACTGACCGTTGACGGCGGCCGATTCCGGAGGCTACAAAACAAAAAAAATTCGGCTCAACCACCGTCTACGACTACCACACGCTCAAAGGCATAGCTCTGAGTGTGCCTGACGGCAAGACGGTGGACGAGACCATATAATATTATCAAGTGGTGAAAGGCGTGCTTTCGGTCAGCCGCGATGAAAAGCTGCAACTGCAATAGAGTCATTGTCAACTTCCAGCGATGCCGCCACGTCATTTTTTGTCAATTCCAAACACATTGATTGCATTGTTGACAGTTACTTTTTTAAAGTCGGTTTCGGTGCAAACTTGTCTGAACTGCTCCAGCTTTGTCCGATATATCGCTTCGGGATTGCCGCAGCGCTTATAATACATTGGGATGCACATATCCGTTCCCCACAACAACTTGTCCACATATCCGGCATTTATGATTCTAAGCATGTTCTCCACCGGCATAAAGGCGGAGTCTACATACGCGTTATCATACTTCAACATATCCAACGCCTGCCCGATAGGATTGCCATGCGCCAGAATAAAATTTATATCGGAATTTTTTGCCAAAAGACTCTCATACCTACCAGCCTCACAGCATTCATCAGCACCTGTATGAATCAGTATTGGAATGGATAGTTCCCTCGCTATATCAACCACTTCCGCGAACTGGCTTCCTTTGGGATTCCAACCATTGGGATGTAGAAAAGGATGCACTTTCAGACAGCGCCAACTTATGTCAGCCTCCAGAAACCACGCAATACTGCCCTTCAGCCCACACGGCGTAATCCACATCATAGGCTGTACTTTCTCACCGTCCAACTGAATCAGTTCTGAAATCTCGGCAAGGACCTTTTCGTAATTTTCATCACACATCGTTGTCGACGACACGGCATAATAGTCAACCTCTACCTTTCTCATCAGCCGGCTCACGTCCCGAGGAGAAAAGTAGAGGTCGTAAAACTGCCCTACATGCACATGACTATCGACAAGCATTGTCCGTTATATTAAGCCTTTTGCTTTGTATTCCTCCACCAAACGCTTGTTGAGGAATGCAACGTCACAGAAATGGTGGTTGACTGCAAACATATCGCCTCCACTCTCATTATAATTACGCACAAGGCAACGCGCACAATAATCTTTTGCCTCGCATTCTAGGCATTGTGGAAAACTTGCCTGCGTGATTTTGCGCAGTTCTTTTATCCGTTCGCTGTTTTCCCAAATTTCTGCGAGCGACTGTCTATAGACGTTTCCGAGCACATAGTCCTGCCATCCGGCGCAAGGATAGACATCTCCATTTGCCGTGATGCAGCAGTTGTCGTAGCCCACACCGCACACAGGTTGCTTTTTAAAGCGTTCCAGATTGAATTTTATTTCCTCGGAAATCGGTTTCTGTTTCAGCGTCTCGTTTTTATACTGTATATCATGCTCAATGATGTCGCGTAGCACTTCCTCCGTTTCCTCAAGCGACAGCCGATTGGCAAGATTCTCAGTGTCGAGATCCGCACGAGCCATCATAATATAGTCGGTCTGAGCCTTTATCTTTAGCGATTTCGCATAGTCAAGCACCTTGTCGTAGCCATAGCGGTTGGCCTTCATCAGCGGACAACTGATTTGGACAGGAATATCCGCCGCCACAAGTTTTTCGATAGAAGCTTTGGACCTTGCAAATGAACCTTTGACCGTTGTGATAAAATCATGTATTTCAGGATCCATGCTGTAGAGCGACACCTGAATAAGCGACAGATTGACTTTTTTCAGCCGCTCTATCTGCTCGTCGGTAATGGCAATAAGATTTGACAGGATAGATATTTTCAAATCTTTCTCACGGCAATATTCCGCTATCTCAACTATGTCTTTGTGCAGAAACGCCTCCCCGCCCGACAATGTCACATGTATGCCACCCATCGCAGCAAACTCGTCTACAAGGCTTTTCACCTTTGCCAACGGCATGTCAAATCCATGGTTTTTCTTCTCGTTAGGAATATAGCAATGTATGCACCTCTCGTTGCAACGGCTCGACAGCTCGAACTGCAGACTTGAGATAAGCGGACGGCCCTGCACTTCCTCCAAAAAGAAATCCTGCGTGTTTTCGCTAACTTTCTCTTGTGTGTCCTGGCTGAAATCTGTAACAAGTGTTTTTGGATTGTCAATCTTATATGAAAAGTCCTCGTCTGCGGCATCAAGTTCAGCTGCCGTGGTTCCTATAACCACAAACTTGTCGGTAGCAAGACTTTCGGCGAACTCCATAAAATCAGTCTTCAGCGTGTCGAAGTCGGCATCGCCATAAATGTCCAGAAGCCGAACAACAATATCATCGACTTCCTGTGGCTCTCTCGACAGCACTTTCAGCCACAATGCGCCATCCTCGTCATACGTCCTGTCGTGGCGCGTCAGTTGGTTCGTTATATATCCATAACGCTCCGTCGTACGGATAAACGAATTTTTACTTTGTCTTATCAGCATCGTCGCACAATTTATACCAACAAGCCGATTCCTTTTCAGCATCTTCCATTTTTTCTCCATTAACATGCTTAAACAGCCCGATGTAAGATTGACCGACATCCATCAATATTATATATTCAGGATCGGTTATTTCCTTATATTCTTTGCGGATTGTCGTGTCATTGACAAGATAAAAATCATTATCTGATATTTCTTTGCACTCTTCTTTCTTCAGAAGAAGAAGAGGTTTCATAGTAGATTCCTTTAACTTATTCATAGCTGTTAATTATAAAGAAACGACATTGGCATGTCACCTATATTGCTACATACCAATGTCATTATTATTCATTACATTGCACGCATACAATTTCTATAGTACACAATATTATTCGAGATTGTTCGAGCCGATAATCGGACAGCCTGCCGTATAAGAGCCTGTCAGGAGATTTTTTGCAACGACCTGTGGCTTTGAATACTTTCTCATAATAAAATTGCTTTAGTTTGTATTAATACAATATAATCCACTCAAACTCTTATTTGGTTCGCTCACACTCAATACAATGGTAATTAGTAGAGGCCCCATCTCTATCCTTTACAGGGCAGCCTGCTGCATAAGAACCTGTTGGAAGATTTTTTGCTACGATCTGTGGTTTTGAATACTTTCTCATAATAGAATTTGTTTTTTGTTTTGCTCCTACTCCCTTTCGAGCGATTCGGATTTTTCTCTTTTTGTATAATACAAAATTAGAAAATCCATTTTTGACGGACGAGTGACCATCGATGCTAAATTACCACACAACTGTTGCAATTATTGCGACAGATTGCTTTTATTCATATCCATCGACAAATCTGCAAAGAAGTCGTGATTCAAAATCACAGAGATGCGCTTCAGAAGTTGCGTGTCGATGCTGTTTTTCTGGAATATTCTGTACACCGTGGAACGGTCGCACCCAATCTTGCGTGCGAACCAACTGATGCCGCGTTCCTGCCGTTCCAGCTCCATCTTTATCAATAAGCCTATTGACAACATAAGGTCACTTTGTTAAGCCGAATCCCCAAGGCCTGCCATCAACAAAAAAAAGACGTGGGAGTCTGCACTTTTGCCCATCCTGCGTTCAAGGCCTCGCATGCCCAATCTCCAGGATAGGCAACTCAGCCAGCCCACGCCCGTATGGATTGAGCCATGCCCACACATTGGCGCGGGCAATAGACTCGTGCATACGCACTGCGTGGACGCTTCTGCTGCCTTATCTTCGGAGATGTTACAAAGTTGCGAGTTTTGAACGCGAAGACAACGCTTAAGTAAACGTCCTATAATAAAAATTTAACACTGCAGCCCCTCCGCCCTCTGGCGGGATGAGTTGCAGTGCAAATATAGTCATTTATTATCATTCCGTAAAACTTCAAAACCAGCTTTGGCGTTTTCGAAATGACACACATTGCCATCTGTGAAAAAACGGTCATAACACAGAGCTCAAGAACATACAGAAACCTCCACCCCCTCTTCGATTAAAGGATTTCTTCCCCTATATGCTCCTATTCTGCAAAAGAGTCCAAGGAAACAGTTGCACCTGCCGATTTGCGCGCCAGCAGGCGCGAGGCGCATAGCGCCGCCAACGGGAAAAACCGCCGAAGAGCGGTTGTAGATGTCGACTCATGGCCAGTTTGCAAATCCAATAACTCCCTCACAATCGCAATCACCTTGCAAATTATTTATACAACCGTCCTTCGGCGGTTGTATAGACACCCACCGAGGCACATTTCGTCACGGAGTTTCTTTGGCTGCAAACTGACCGTTGACGGCGGGCGGCCGATTCCGGATGGCTACAAAAAAAACGAGACAACACTTTGCGTGTTGTCTCGCCCTATAATAGTATCTGAAAATACTCGATTATTCTGCAGCCTTTTCTTCTGTAGCAGGAGCTTCAGTTGCAGGTGCCTCAGCAGCAGGAGCCTCAGCGGCAGCCTTGCGAGAGCGGCGTGTACGGGTAGTTTTCTTCTTGCCTGCTGTTTTAAGCATGTTCTCATTGTAGTCAACGAGTTCGATAAAGCAAGTCTTAGCGTTGTCACCAAGGCGGTTGCCAGTCTTGATGATACGAGTGTAGCCACCTGGACGGTCTGCAATTTTCTTAGCGATTTCCTGGAACAGCTCAGTCACTGCATTCTTGTTCTGCAAGTAGCTGAACACAACACGGCGAGAGTTCGTAGTGTCGTCCTTAGCGCGGTTGATGATAGGCTCTGCATAGATGCGCAAAGCCTTAGCCTTGGCCAAAGTGGTGAAAATGCGCTTGTGCATGATCAGCGAAATGGTCATATTCGCCAATGTTGCGTCCAAGTGCGCTTTCTTACGGCTTAAGTGGTTGATTTTCTTATTATGTCTCATTGTAATTATTCTTTATCTAATTTATACTTTGAAATATCCATTCCAAACGAAAGGTTCAAGCTTGCCAACAGTTCGTCAAGTTCCGTAAGCGACTTCTTACCGAAGTTGCGGAATTTCAACAAATCTGTCTTGTTGAACTGAACGAGTTCGCCGAGAGTCTCCACCTCCGCGCTCTTCAAGCAGTTGAGCGCACGGACAGAAAGATCCATATCGGTAAGTTTGGACTTCAAGAGCTGGCGCATGTGGAGCACCTCCTCGTCGAATTCCTCATTGCCGTCAGTTTCTGTTGTCTCCAACGCGATTTTCTCGTCAGAGAACAGCATAAAGTGATGAATCAGAATCTTGGCTGCCTCTTTCAATGCCTCCTTCGGATGGATAGATCCGTCAGTAGAAATCTCAAGAACCAATTTCTCGTAGTCAGTCTTTTGCTCTACACGATAGTTCTCTACCGCATACTTCACGTTGACAATCGGAGTATAGATAGAGTCGATGGCTATCACGTCGACAGCGTCTGTCGGTTGGACATTCTCGTCGGCTGGTACATAGCCGCGACCCTTATTGATTGTAAAGTCCATCGTGAACGAAGCCACAGTTGGATCTAAATGGCAAATCACCAAGTCAGGGTTCAACACCTCAAACCCACTCAGCTCCTTGCCCAAATCACCGGCTGTCAAGACTTCTTTGCCCGATACGTTGATTTTGCCCGCGGTCGGCTCATCTGTCTCCACGAGGTGTTTGAAGCGAACTTTCTTGAGGTTCAAGATGATGTTGGTAACATCCTCTATAACACCAGGAATAGTTGCAAACTCGTGTTTCACTCCGTCTATACGGATAGACGAGATAGCATAACCCTCGAGCGAAGAAAGCAATATTCTTCGCAAGGCATTGCCGACGGTTACTCCGTAACCCGGCTCCAACGGACGGAACTCAAACTTTCCGAAACGGTTGTCTGCCTCGAGCATTAATACTTTATCAGGTTTCTGAAATGCTAAAATAGCCATGGATATTTACAATTTTACTGTTTAGAATACAACTCGACGATAGCCTGTTCTCTAATGTTCTCCGGAATGTCTTCACGCTGTGGCAAGTGAAGCAATTTGCCTCCCTTGATGCTCTCATCCCACTCAAGCCATGGGTATTTGCTGTGGTTGAAGCCTGCCAACGCGTCAGCGATGTTCTCCAATGACTTTGATTTCTCACGCACTGCAACAACGTCGCCTGCCTTTACGCTGTAAGAAGGGATATTGAGCACTGAGCCGTTCACTGTGATGTGACGGTGAGAAACCAACTGGCGCGCTGCCGCACGTGTCGGAGCGATGCCCAAACGGTAAACTACATTGTCGAGGCGTGCCTCGAGCAACTGCAGCAATACCTCACCCGTAATACCCTTGGTACGCTCTGCTTTGGCGAACAAGTTACGGAATTGTTTTTCCAAAACACCGTAAGTATATTTGGCTTTCTGTTTTTCGAGCAACTGCTTGCCATACTCTGAAGTTTTTCTTCTCTTGTTGGCACCGTGCTGACCAGGAGCATAGTTCTTCTTTGAGAGAACTTTGTCCTCACCGAAAATGGGTTCGCCGAATTTTCTTGCAATTTTACTTTTTGGTCCGGTATATCTTGCCATTTTTTATTCTTTTAAAAATTAAAGTTTTTATCGAATCCGCTTAGTGCAGCCGCGATTGCAGAGAGGTGGTTGTTGGTGCAATCTATTTCACATCGGCTGGATCCTTAGTTTTATTTATTCAGAGATTATACTCTTCTTCTTTTTGGAGGACGGCATCCATTGTGTGGAAGCGGTGTAACATCGATGATCTCTGTCACCTCGATTCCTGCTCCGTGTACCGTACGGATAGCCGACTCACGTCCGTTACCCGGTCCCTTCACGTAGGCCTTAACCTTGCGCAATCCAAGATCGTAAGCAACCTTAGCGCAATCCTGTGCTGCCATCTGGGCTGCATACGGTGTGTTCTTTTTCGATCCTCTGAATCCCATCTTGCCGGCGCTCGACCATGAGATTACTTGTCCCTCACTGTTTGCTAAGCACACAATGATGTTGTTGAAAGATGAGTGTACATGCAACTGACCGACTCCGTCGATCTTAACATTTCTCTTCTTTGCTGCGACTGTTTTTTTTGCCATACTTTAATTTTATTTAGTAGCTTTTTTCTTGTTAGCGACTGTCTTCTTGCGTCCCTTGCGTGTGCGGGCATTGTTCTTTGTGCTCTGTCCACGCACTGGAAGACCGTTACGGTGACGGATGCCACGATAGCAACCGATATCCATCAAACGCTTGATGTTCAACTGAATCTCACTGCGGAGATCACCTTCTACTTTGTAGCCTGCTCCGATAGCCTCACGCACGGCTGCTGCCTGAGCGTCGGTCCAATCCTGCACCTTGATATCCTTGTCAACGCCAGCTGCTGCCAAAATCTTGTTGGCTGAGCTGCGGCCGATGCCGAAGATATATGTAAGGGCTATTTCTCCTCTCTTATTTTGGGGCAAGTCTACACCTACAATACGTACTGCCATATACTATTATATTTTTTTTGCAAAAATAATAAAATTATCCTTGACGTTGTTTTAATTTTGGATTTTTCTTGTTGATTACGTACACGCGACCTTTTCTTCTGACAATTTTGCTGTCAGCCGTGCGCTTCTTTACTGATGCTCTAACTTTCATTGTATTTCTTTTTTTATTTGTATCTAAAAGCAATTCTTCCCTTCGAAAGGTCATAGGGCGACATCTCTACCCTGACTTTGTCTCCCGGAAGGATCTTGATGTAATGCATACGCATTTTTCCGGAGATGTGGGCGGTTATCTGATGGCCGTTCTCAAGTTCTACCTTGAACATTGCGTTGGACAACGCCTCCACGATAACTCCGTCTTGCTCTATTGCTGCTTGTTTTGACATATTTCTTATTTTCCTTGGTTTATCCGTTGTTGTTACTGCTGATTCTCACCCTCAATAAATTCAAATGAAGAAAGGATTTCGGCCTTGCCTCCTCTGATTGCCACCGTATGCTCGAAATGAGCCGACGGCTTGCGATCCTTGGTGCGGCAAGTCCAGCCGTCACGTTCTATCACAATGTTGCGGCTGCCCATATTGATCATTGGCTCGATGGCTATGCACATCCCTTCCTTGATCAACGGTCCGACGCCGCGGCGGCCATAGTTGGGCACTGCAGGCTCCTCATGGAGCTTGCGCCCGATTCCATGCCCGGTCATCTCGCGCACCACCGAGAAACCACGCTTCTCACAGTGCTCCTGCACGGCATTGCCGATATGCCCGATGCGGTTGCCTTCCACCGCCTGAGCGATGCCGAGGTAAAGAGCTTCCTTCGTAGTCGTCAGCAGCTCCCGCACACGCGGTTCCACCTCGCCGACTGCAAATGTATATGCCGAGTCGCCATTGTAGCCGTCAACGACGGCTCCGCAGTCAATCGACACTATGTCGCCCTCCCGCAACGTGGCGCTCGACGGAATCCCATGCACAATCGTCTCGTTGACCGAAACACAAAGTGTGTTGGGATAGCCCGCATACCCGAGAAATCCCGGAACGCCTCCATTGTCTCTAATGAACTCTTCCGCTATCTTGTCAAGTTTCAGCGTGGTAATCCCCGGAGCAATCCACTTCGACAATTCGCCGAGCGTCTTCCCCACGAGAAGATTACTCACACGCATCAACTCAATTTCTTCATCTGTCTTCAGATAAATCATCCTGGACCCAAATTAATAACCCGAACCTGTGGTACGGCCTTTTAATTTTCCGGATTTCATCAGTCCGTCATAATGGTGCATCAACAGATGACTTTCAATCTGCTGAAGCGTGTCGAGAACGACACCAACCATAATCAGCAACGATGTTCCTCCAAAGAACTGTGCAAAACTGTGTGTCACGCCGCAGATTCTTGCGAACGCCGGCATGATCGCAACAATACCCAAGAAGATTGATCCCGGAAGGGTGATTCTCGACATGATAGAGTCGAGATAGTCGGCCGTTTTCTTGCCCGGCTTCACTCCCGGAATAAATCCGTTGTTGCGCTTCATATCCTCCGACATCTGTGTCGGACGCACGGTGATGGCCGTGTAGAAATATGTAAACGCCACAATCATCAAGAAGTAAATGAAATTATACCAGAAACCCTCCATGTTGGTCAATGCCTTGACAATCGAGCTTGCCTCGCCACGCGAGCCGAAGCCTGCCAATGTCAACGGGATAAACATGATTGCCTGTGCGAAAATGATAGGCATCACACCCGCTGCGTTAACCTTCAATGGGATATACTGGCGCGCACCGCCATACTGCTTGTTGCCGACAATTCTCTTCGCATACTGCACTGGCACCTTGCGTGTGCCCTGCACCAAAAGGACTGCGCCGAGAATCACTGCAAACAAAAGCACGATTTCGATTACAAGCATCACCAAGCCGCCCTGTGCCGACGAGATGCGGCCCATGAACTCCTCGATGAATGCCCCCGGCAGACGCGCGATGATACCGATAAGGATGATAAACGATATACCGTTGCCAACACCCTTGTCTGTGATGCGCTCGCCGAGCCACATGATAAACATACTGCCGGCCGCCAGAATCACAGTCATATAGGTCTTGTCAAGCCATGTCAAGGCCATCGTGCCGTGAGCTGCGGAGTTAACCTGATATTCAAGGTTGAACAGATAAGCAGGAGCCTGAAGAAGGAGAATCAGCACCGTAAGATAACGGGTGTACTGATTGATCTTCATGTGTCCGCTCTCGCCCTCACGCTGCAACTTCTGGAACTGAGGAAGAACCATGCCCAACAGTTGTATCACGATCGACGCCGTGATATAAGGCATGATACCCAAAGCGAATATCGATGCCTGGCTGAACGCACCGCCCGAGAACATGTCGAGCAGCTGCATCAAGCCACCGCTGGTGAAACTCTTCATCGCAGCCAGCTGATTCGGATCGATACCCGGAAGGACCACATAGCAGCCCACCCGGTATACCAATATCAATAGAAAAGTCACGACAAGACGCTTGCGCAAATCTTCTATCTTCCAAATATTTTTTATGGTATCAACTAATCTCATCTTTTACAATTTTTCGATAGAGCCACCAGCGGCTACAATCAACTCTTCCGCCTTCTTAGAGAATGCGTGAGCCACAACTTCCAATTTCACTGTCAACGCTCCGTTGCCCAGGATTTTCACCTTCTGCTTGCCATTGATGAATCCTGCTGCCACCAAATCGTCAACCGTTACTTTCGTAAGATTCTTGGCTGCCGCCAACTTCTCAAGCACGTCTACGTTGATTGCCTTGTACTCTACACGGTTAATATTCTTGAATCCGAATTTAGGCACACGGCGCTGCAACGGCATCTGACCGCCCTCGAAACCAATCTTGCGAGAGTAGCCCGAACGCTGCTTGGCACCCTTGTGTCCACGTGTAGAAGTACCACCCATTCCTGAACCCGGTCCACGGCCGATTCTTCTGCGTGAAGATGTCGAGCCCACAGCCGGTTGCAAATTACTTAAATCCATAGTCTTTTATTGTGTTTAAGCGTTCGTTACTTCTACAAGGTGACGAACTCGTTTAACCATACCCAAGATTTGAGGAGTCGCTTCCTTCTCAACCTCTTGATTCATTTTTCTCAATCCAAGTGCGTCGAGTGTTCTCTTTTGCACAGCAGGGCAGTTGATTCTGCTCTTTGTTTGCTTAATCTTAATAGTTGCCATGAACATTCATTTTTTAACCATTAAACACTACATCCAACGACACTCCACGGTTTTGAGCCACTGTCATCGGGCTGCGCATCTCGTCGAGTGCGCCGAAAGTTGCCTTAACCAAGTTGTGTGGGTTAGAGCTGCCCTTTGACTTGCAAAGCACGTCTGTGATGCCTACACTCTCCAATACGGCACGCATTGCACCACCGGCCTTCACACCGGTACCCTGAGATGCCGGCTTAAGGATTACGCGCGAGCCTCCGAATTTGGCTGCCTGCTCGTGTGGAATTGTGCCTTTGTGAACCGGTACGCGGATAAGGTTCTTCTTTGCTGCCTCCACGCCTTTGGCGATGGCGGCTGTCACCTCGTTCGCCTTACCAAGACCCCAACCTACAATGCCGTTCTCGTTGCCGACAACTACAATTGCAGAGAAGCTGAATGCACGTCCACCCTTTGTCACCTTAGTGACACGGTTGATGGCAACCAGACGGTCCTTCAATTCGATATCGTTCGTTGATTTTACTCTGTTGTTTCTCTTTGCCATGTTCTTTAAAATTTAAGTCCTCCGTTGCGTGCAGCGTCAGCCAATGATTTAACTCTACCATGGAACAAATAACCGTTGCGGTCGAATACAACCTCAGTGATGCCGGCTGCCAATGCCTTCTCAGCGATTGCTTGGCCTACCTTTGCTGCCACCTCGGTCTTAGTTCCTTCCTCGATTCCCTTCGACGATGCGCTGGCAAGTGTCTTGCCTTCGCTGTCGTCTACAAGCTGTACATAAATCTGCTTGTTGCTTCTGAACACTGTCATACGAGGACGCTCGGCTGTGCCCGAAACTTTGCCACGGATGCGTGTCTTGATTTTATTTCTTCTTTCCTGTTTCGTTACCATAATCGTCTTCCTTTATTATTTAGCACTTGCCGATTTACCCGACTTGCGACGGATGATCTCACCAACGAACTTGATACCCTTACCCTTGTAAGGCTCAGGCTTGCGGAGGCTGCGGATCTTGGCGCATACCTGGCCAAGAAGCTGCTTGTCGCACGACTCAAGAGTAATCAACGGATTCTTGTTTCTCTCTGTCTTGGCATCGACCTTGATCTCTGCCGGAAGCTTGAAATAGATGGCGTGTGAGTAGCCAAGCGAAAGCTCAAGCACCTGACCCTGCGCTGCCGCACGGTAACCTACACCTACCAACTCCATTTCCTTCTTGTAGCCTTCCGATACTCCGACAACCATGTTGTGGATCAACGCGCGTACAAGACCGTGGTGTGAACGGTGCTCGATGTCGTCGCTCGGACGGGTAACTACAATATGATTCTCTTCTACCTTTACAGTAAGGTCTGAGTGGAACTCCTGGCGCAACTCGCCCTTAGGACCCTTAACTGTCACTACATTATTCTCTACCTTTGCAGTCACTCCTGCTGGGAGCACTACCGGAGCTTTACCTATTCTTGACATTGCAATTCCTCCTTATTAATAGATATAACATAGAACTTCGCCACCCACTTTCTGCGCCAAGGCTTCCTTGTTGGTCATGATGCCTTTCGACGTAGAGATGATTGCGATTCCAAGTCCGTTCAACACTCTCGGCATATCTTTGTAGCCTGTATACTGACGAAGACCAGGACGGCTGACGCGCTTCAAACACTTGATGGCGTTTACCTTGTCTACTGGATCATACTTCAAGGCTATCTTGATAGTACCACCGGCTACCTCTCCCTCTACAAACTTGTAGTTCAAGATATAGCCCTTCTCGAAGAGAATCTTTGTGATCTCTTTCTTCAAGTTTGAGGCAGGCACCTCTACAACTCTGTGCTGTGCCTTGATTGCATTCCTCAATCTTGTCAAATAATCTGCTATTGGATCAGTCATATTATTTTGGTTTAAATTGATCCGGAGTTTCCGGACAATATTTAATACTCTTTCTGTTTTTACTCGTTTACCAGCTTGCTTTCTTAACGCCCGGGATCAATCCTGCAGACGCCATCTCACGGAACTGGATTCTCGAAATGCCGAACTGACGGATATAGCCCTTTGGACGTCCTGTCAGGCTGCAACGGTTGTGCATACGGATCGGGTTGGAGTTCTTTGGCAAAGCCTGAAGCTTTTGAGCTGCCTCAAAAGCCTCGGCTGGTTCGCCGGTGTTTACAATCTTCTTCAACGCCGCACGCTTTGCTGCATATTTGGCTACGAGTTTCGCACGCTTAACCTCGCGCGCTTTCATTGATTCTTTTGCCATATCTGTTTTTAGCGTTTAAATGGTAAACCAAATTCTTTCAACAATGCGAAACCTTCCTCATCGGTCTTGGCGGTAGTCACGAATGTGATGTTCATACCTACAAGCTTTGAGATTGTGTCGATGTTGATCTCCGGGAAGATAATCTGCTCTGTGATGCCGAGCGTATAGTTGCCACGGCCGTCGAGCTTGCTCTCGATTCCCTTGAAGTCACGGATACGAGGAAGTGCGATGCGTACAAGACGCTCCAAGAACTCGTACATGCGCTCGCGGCGCAATGTCACGCGGACACCGATAGGCATTTTCTTACGCACCTTGAAGCTCGCGATGTCCTTCTTCGACAAAGTAGGAACAGCCTTCTGGCCTGTAATCGCTGTAAGCTCGTTGATCGCTGTCTCAATCACCTTCTTGTCCTGCGTTGCCGCACCAAGACCCTGGTTGATGACAATCTTAGTAAGGCGAGGCACCTGCATCACTGAAGTGTATTTGAACTCCTTCTCAAGAGCCGGTACAATTCTCTCAGTATAGTCTTTTTTCAGAGTTGTGCTGCTCATTATTTAATCTCCTCTCCTGATTTTTTAGAATAACGTACTGTTTTACCCTCTTCGTTCTTGCGACGGCCCACACGTGTCGGCTTGCCGCTCTTAGGATCCAAAAGATTCAAATTTGAAACGTGGATCGGGGCTTCCATTTTGATGATGCCGCCCTGCGGGTGCTTGGCACTCGGCTTGGCGCTCTTCGATACCATATTCAGACCTTCAACTACGGCTCTGTTCTTCGAAACGAGAACGCGGAGCACACGGCCGGTCTTGCCCTTGTCGTTGCCAGCGTTTACGTAAACGGTATCTCCTTTTTTGATATGTAATTTGCTCATTACTGCTTTTTTTTTCGAGATTAAAGAACTTCAGGAGCCAATGAAACAATCTTCATGTTAGTAGCGCGCAACTCTCTCGCAACTGGGCCAAAGATACGGCTGCCGCGGATTTCACCGGCATTATTCAATAACACACACGCATTGTCGTCGAAGCGGATGTAGCTGCCGTCTGCACGGCGGATTTCCTTCTTCGTTCTTACAACAATAGCCTTTGACACAGTACCTTTCTTCACGTCAGATGACGGGATGACGCTCTTTACAGTTACGACGATTACGTCGCCTACGGTAGCATATCGGCGTCCTGTGCCTCCTAATACGCGGATACACAACGCTTCCTTGGCGCCGCTGTTGTCCGCTACAGTCAATCGTGATTCAGTCTGTATCATTATTATTTAGCTTTTTCAATGATTTCTACTAATCTCCATCTCTTTGTCTTGCTCAGAGGACGAGTCTCTACCAAACGCACTGTATCGCCTACATTGCACTCATTCTTCTCGTCGTGAGCGTGATATTTCTTCGTCTTGTTGACGAACTTGCCGTAGATTGGATGTTTTTCCTTATACTTTACAGCCACGGTGATTGTCTTGTCACCCTTGTTGCTGGAAACAACCCCAACACGTTCTTTTCTTAAATTTCTTTTTTCCATTGCCTTTGGGATTATTTTTCGTTAAGTTCTCTTTTTCGCAACTCTGTCTTCATTCGGGCAATCATGCGACGGTCCTGTGTAATCTTTGCAGGATTGTCCAAAGGAGAGATTGAGTGGTTGACTTTCGTCTGAAGGTATTCCTTCTCTGCTGTTTCCAAACGGGCACGCAAATCCTTAGTGTCCATTTCTTTATATTCTGCCTTCTTCATTTCCTAATTACACGTTTTGAGTTGGGTCATAATCTCGTCTTACTATAAACTTAGTAGTCACAGGCAATTTCTGTGCTGCAAGGCGCAATGCTTCTTTTGCGATTTCGTAGCTTACGCCCTCAACCTCGATGAGGATACGGCCTGGAGTAACTGGCGATACGAATCCCTCAGGATTACCTTTACCTTTACCCATACGCACCTCGGCTGGCTTCTTTGTGATTGGCTTGTCCGGGAAGATGCGGATCCAAATTTGTCCCTGGCGCTGCATGTAGCGGGTAACTGCCACACGGGCGGCCTCAATCTGACGTCCTGTAATCCATTTCGATTCCAGTGACTTTATGCCGAACGAACCAAAAGCAAGCTGGTTGCCGCGATGAGCCAAACCCTTCATGCGGCCTTTTTGCTGTCTTCTGAATTTTGTTTTCTTTGGTTGTAACATTGTTCTGTAATTTCAAGTCGATTAACGATTGTTTTTCTTGTCGCGGAATCCGCCCTTCTTGCCGCGTGGGCCATTGCTGCGGCCGCCCTTGTCTGTGTTGACAAACGAAGGTGCCAGGTCGCGCTTGCCATAGACTTCGCCACGGCAGATCCAAACCTTCACGCCTACGATACCTACCTTCGTCAATGCCTCTACGAGTGCATAGTCGATGTCGGCACGCAATGTGTGAAGCGGCGTACGGCCTTCCTTGAACATCTCCGAACGTGCCATCTCAGCTCCGTTCAAACGTCCGCTCACCTGCACCTTGATGCCCTCTGCGCCTGCACGCATCGTCGATGCGACAGCCATCTTGACAGCGCGGCGGTAAGCTATCTTGCCCTCAATCTGGCGGGCGATGTTGTTCGCCACCAACTGAGCGTCGACTTCCGGACGCTTCACCTCGTAGATGTTGATCTGTACATCCTTGTCGGTGATTTTCTTCAACTCTTCCTTGAGCTTGTCAACTTCCTGACCGCCCTTGCCGATGATAAGTCCCGGACGCGATGTGCAGACAGTGATGGTGATAAGCTTCAAAGTTCTTTCAATTACGATACGCGATACACTTGCTTTAGCCAGGCGAGCATTAAGATACTTGCGGAGCTTAGAGTCCTCAAGCAAAGAATCACCGTATTTTCTTCCACCATACCAGTTAGAATCCCAACCTCTGATGATACCTAAGCGATTGCTTATTGGATTTACTTTTTGTCCCATTTCTTATGCTTCCTTTTTAGCGTTAGTTTCTTTTGTACCGATGAACAATGTAACATGGTTCGAGCGTTTGCGGATTCTGTATCCACGGCCCTGTGGAGCCGGACGCAAACGTTTCAACATTGGAGCGCAGTCAACGAAAATCGTTGTGACATAAAGCTCACCGTTTTCCGCCTTACGCTCATTTTTCTGTTCCCAATTGGCGATTGCCGAACGAAGCAATTTCTCAACCTTCGCAGCAGCTTCCTTATTAGAGAACTTAAGTACTCCCAAAGCTTTGAATACCTCCATACCGCGTACCATGTCGGCTACATAGCGCATCTTGCGTGGCGAAGAAGGCACATTGCGCAGCTTTGCGCAATACAAAGTCTTTCGAGCTTCCTTAATTTTTTCAGCTGAGTTTCTTTTTCTAACACCCATTGTATTTAATTCTTTTTTAATTCAAAATAGTTCTTATCCCTCACTATTTCTTCTTGTTGCCTGCGTGTCCACGGAAGATACGTGTCGGGGCGAACTCGCCCAACTTGTGTCCAACCATGTTCTCAGTTACATAAACCGGGATAAATTTGTTTCCATTATGCACAGCAAACGTGTGGCCTACAAAGTCCGGTGCAATCATTGACGCGCGCGACCAAGTCTTGATAACCGACTTCTTGCCGCTGGCTTCCATTGCTGCAACCTTCTTGTCGAGCTTCACGCTGATGTATGGACCTTTCTTTAATGAACGACTCATAATTCTTTTGATTTAACTGGTTACTTCTTTCTTCTCTCGATAATGTACTTTGAAGAATGCTTCTTAGGAGCGCGTGTCTTGAGACCTTTAGAGTACAAGCCCTTGCGCGAACGTGGATGTCCTCCTGATGCACGTCCTTCACCACCACCCATTGGGTGATCAACCGGGTTCATTACAACACCACGGTTGCGTGGACGACGGCCCAACCAACGTGAACGGCCGGCTTTACCCGAACGCTCCAACGCGTGGTCTGAGTTTCCTACCACTCCTACTGTTGCTTTGCATGTAGCCAAAATCTTGCGAGTCTCTCCCGAAGGCAACTTGATGATTACGTAGTCGCCCTCGCGTGAGGTCAGCTGTGCGAATGTTCCTGCCGAGCGAACCATGAAGGCTCCCTGGCCTGGACGCAGCTCAATGTTATGAATTAAAGTACCAACAGGTATTTTGCTCAGTGGAAGAGCGTTCCCCACCTCTGGTGCGGCGTCCTCTCCACTCATAACTGTAGAGCCAACTTCCAATCCGTTGGGTGCAATTATGTATGCCTTTGCACCGTCTGCGTAATAGAGCAATGCGATGCGAGCCGAACGGTTCGGATCGTACTCTATTGATTTTACGGTCGCTGGCACACCGTCTTTTGTTCTCTTGAAGTCGATAAAACGGAATTTACGCTTGTGGCCGCCGCCGACATAGCGTGTCGTGCGGTGACCTTCGGCGTTGCGTCCGCCTGTGCATCTTTTTCCGACTGTAAGAGATTTCTCTGGTGTACGTGCAGTGATTTCATCGAATACACCAATAACCTTGTGTCTTTGCCCCGGTGTTGTGGGCTTCAATTTTCTTACTGCCATTTTCTATTAAATATTGCTATAAAAATCTATAGTTTCACCTTCTGCTACCTTGACATAAGCTTTCTTGAACGCTGCTGTCTTGCCGCGTTGCAAGCCTGTCTTTGTGTAGCGCTGCTTTCTTTTGCCGTCATAGTTGGTCGTGTTGACCGACACAACTTTAACGCCATACATGTTCTGAATCAATTTCTTGATTTGCTCCTTGTTGGCATCAGGAGATACGCGAAATGTGTAGCGGTTCAGCTTCTCGCTAGTCGCTGTCGCCTTCTCAGTAACAATCGGCTTGATCATTATTTCCATTTTTTATTCCTCCTTACTTTTAAAATTCGTTAATCACTGCAACGCTGCTCTCGCTCAAAATCAATGAACGGTTGTTCATGATTTTGTATGTGTTTAAGCTCGAAGCAGTTACAATTTCCACATTGGGCAAATTTCGAGCTGACAAATATACATTTTTATTTTGGTCTGATAAAACCATAACTACCTTTTTATCGGCTACTTGTATATTTTTAGCAAACTTTACGAATTCTTTAGTTTTCGGAGCCTCGAATGCGAAATCCTCGACCACGATGATTGCATTGTCCTGAGCCTTTACTGACAACGCTGACTTGCGGGCCAATTGCTTAACTTTCTTGTTGAGCTTGAACTCATATGTGCGTGGACGCGGACCGAAAATACGGCCTCCGCCGACGAGTACCGGAGAGTTGATATCACCGATACGCGAGCCGCCGCCACCCTTCTGCTTGTGCAGCTTGCGGGTTGAGCCCGACACTTCGCTTCTCTCTTTTGACTTGTGAGTGCCCTGACGCTGGTTGGCAAGATATTGCTTTACGTCCAAATATACGGCATGCTCGTTTGGCTCGATAGCGAATACGCTGTCGTTGAGCGTCACTTTGCGGCCTGTATCTTTTCCTTCGATGTTATATACTGCAACTTCCATTATTTCTCAATTAAAACGATTGAACCTTTTGCTCCCGGAATCGAACCCTTGATCATCAATACGTTGTGTTCCGGAATTACTTTTACCACCTTAAGATTTTGGACTGTCACACGCTCGTTGCCTGTCTGACCTGCCATGCGCATTCCCTTGAACACCTTGGCTGGGTAAGAACATGCACCGATTGAACCCGGAGCACGGAGACGGTTGTGCTGACCGTGAGTGGTCTGTCCTACACCGCCGAAGCCGTGACGTTTTACAACACCTTGGAAACCTTTACCCTTCGATGTGCCGATAACGTCGACAAACTCAACGCCGTCAAACATCGCTACGGTTATTTCGTCTCCCAATTTGTAGCTTTCATCAAAACCTTTGAACTCGGCCAAGTGGCGCTTTGGTGCTACACCGGCTTTCTTGAAGTGACCCTGCTCCGGCTTGGTTGTGTGCTTCTCCTTCTTGTCCTCGAAGCCCAACTGCAATGCCTCATAGCCGTCTTTCTCCAATGTCTTAACCTGAGTAACAACACAAGGACCTACTTCGATAACAGTGCACGGTACGTTCTTACCGTCGGCACTGAATACGGATGTCATTCCGATTTTCTTTCCTAATAATCCTGGCATTTCTCTAATTTTTTAATTGTTTCAAATTCTTTTTGGTTACTTACTTACGCCTTGATCTCTACGTCTACACCGCTTGGAAGCTCAAGCTTCATCAACGCGTCGATTGTCTTAGCTGTCGAGCTGTAGATGTCGATCAAGCGTTTGAACGATGAGAGTTGGAATTGCTCGCGCGATTTCTTGTTTACGAAAGTCGAGCGGTTGACAGTGAATATTCTCTTGTGAGTTGGCAATGGAATTGGTCCGCTGACCACTGCGCCTGTTGCCTTCACCGTCTTTACAATCTTCTCGGCAGACTTGTCAACCAAGTTGTGATCGTAAGATTTTAATTTGATTCTGATTTTTTGGCTCATTGTATTTAGTTATAATTATTTCAACAAATCTGTTCTACCTTGACACTCTTCAAGAACACCCTTGGCGATCGATGCGCTAACCTCTGCATAGTGGCTGAAAGTCATTGTGGAAGTTGCACGGCCTGATGTGATTGTACGCAATGCTGTTACGTAACCGAACATCTCTGCCAACGGAGCTTTCGCCTTAACGATGCGGGCACCGCTGCGGCTGGTCTCCATGCCTTCTACCTGACCACGACGCTTGTTCAAGTCGCTGATAACGTCACCCATGCTCTCTTCCGGTGTCACAACCTCGATCTTCATGATTGGCTCAAGGAGAACCGGGCCTGCCTTCTCACACGCTTTCTTGAACGCCTGGATAGCACAGAGCTCGAACGACAACTGGTCTGAATCCACTGGGTGGAACGAACCGTCGATCAAAGTCACCTTCAACTGCTCCACTGGATAGCCGGCGAGAACACCGTTCTTCATCGCTGTTGTGAAACCTTTCTGTACTGAAGGGATGAATTCCTTAGGAATGTTACCGCCCTTGACCTCGTCAACAAACTGAAGGTTGCCCTCGAAGCCTTCGTCAACCGGCTCAACGCGCACGATGATGTCGGCAAACTTACCACGACCACCTGTCTGCTTCTTGAACACTTCGCGAAGCTCAACCGGCTTGGTGATAGACTCCTTGTATGTTACTTGTGGACGGCCCTGGTTGCACTCTACCTTGAACTCACGACGCAGACGGTCGATGATGATGTCGAGGTGAAGCTCACCCATACCGCTGATCACTGTCTGACCTGTCTCCTCGTTTGTCTCTACGCGGAATGTCGGGTCTTCCTCTGCAAGCTTCTGCAAGCCTACACCGAGCTTGTCGAGGTCTTTCTGAGTCTTAGGCTCTACTGCGATACCAATCACTGGATCCGGGAACTCCATAGCCTCGAGTGTAATCGGGTGCTGCTCGTCGCAGAGTGTGTCGCCTGTGCGGATATCCTTGAATCCTACTCCGGCACCGATATCACCGCAGCCGATAACGTCTTTCGGGTTCTGCTTGTTTGAGTGCATCTGGAACAAACGGCTGATACGCTCTTTCTTGCGTGAACGTGTGTTGTAAACGTAGCTGCCGGCGTCGATCTGACCTGAGTAAACGCGGAAGAAGCAAAGACGGCCTACATATGGGTCGGTTGCAATCTTGAATGCCAACGCACACATCGGGTCCTCGAAGATTGGACGACGACGCTCTTCTTTTTCTGGATCGTCTGGATTCTTACCTACGATTTCGCCAGAATCCTCTGGGCTTGGCAAGAATGCGCAAACGTCGTCGAGCAAGCACTGAACGCCCTTGTTCTTGAATGAAGAACCGCAGATCATAGGAACGATCTCCATTGCCAATGTAGCCTTGCGGATTACGCGGCGGATTTCGTCTTCTGTGATTGTCGAAGGATCGTCGAAATATTTTGTCATGAAGTCATCGTCAAACTCGGCGATTGTCTCGAGCATCTTGTCGCGCATCGACTCGCACTCGTCTTTCAACGACGCTGGAATCTCTTCGCGGCTGTACTCAGCACCCATTGTCTCGTCGTGCCAGAAGTAAGCCTGCATTGTGATCAAGTCAACAACACCCTTGAAGGTCTCCTCTGCACCGATTGGAACCTGGATTGCTACAGGGTTTGCACCGAGCACTTCACGCACCTGACGCACTACCTCAAAGAAGTTGGCTCCCGAACGGTCCATCTTGTTGACGTAACCGATACGAGGCACATTGTATTTGTCTGCCTGACGCCATACTGTCTCTGACTGTGGCTCAACACCACCTACCGCACAGAACGTTGCCACTGCACCGTCGAGCACGCGGAGCGAACGCTCAACCTCTACTGTGAAGTCAACGTGTCCCGGAGTGTCAATCAAGTTGATTTTATACTTGTTGCCAGCATAGTTCCAGAATGTTGTTGTTGCGGCTGATGTGATTGTGATACCACGCTCCTGCTCTTGTTCCATCCAGTCCATTGTTGCTGCGCCATCGTGCACCTCACCAATCTTGTGGGTCAGACCTGTGTAGAACAGGATACGCTCTGAGGTTGTTGTCTTACCGGCATCGATGTGGGCCATGATACCGATATTTCTCGTCAGATTTAACTTTTCGTCTATATTAGTAGCCATTGTTGTTTATTTATTCAAATTAAAATCTAAAATGTGCGAAAGCACGGTTGGCCTCAGCCATACGGTGCATGTCTTCCTTACGTTTGAATGCGCCACCCTGCTCGTTGAATGCGTCAACGATTTCTGCTGCGAGCTTGTCGCTCATCGTTTTGCCTCCACGCTTGCGGGCGAAAATGATTAGATTTTTCATTGAAATTGACTCCTTGCGATCCGGACGGATCTCTGTAGGAACCTGGAAGGTAGCACCACCTACACGGCGAGACTTAACCTCCACTTGCGGTGTAATATTCTCAAGCGCTGCTTTCCAGATTTCGAGCGCTGTCTTTTCTTCGTTAGGCAATTTCGACTTCACAGTCTCCAATGCGCTGTAGAATATTGTGTATGCGGTGTTCTTCTTTCCGTCATACATCAAGTGATTCACAAATTTAGTAACTCTTGTGTCTCCGAATTTTGGATCCGGCAAGATGATTCTTTTTTTAGGTTTTGCCTTTCTCATTTTTCTAATAAATTCGTTTTTGTTCGTTTGGTTGCTCTTTGCATCTTCAACGCGGCTCTCTTGCCGTGTTTACTCCGCCGAATAATCCAATAAACAAAAAACTCGTTTTTCGACTCGTTTTGTTTATCTCTTTGTGCTGTTTAGATATTACTTCTTGGCTGCACCTGCCTTAGGACGCTTCGCTCCGTATTTCGAACGACGCTGTGTTCTGCCTGCAACACCGGCTGTATCCAATGTGCCGCGTACGATGTGATAACGCACACCTGGAAGGTCTTTCACACGTCCGCCGCGAACCATCACGATTGAGTGTTCCTGCAAGTTGTGGCCTTCTCCTGGGATGTAAGAGTTCACCTCTTTACCGTTTGTCAATCTTACACGCGCAACTTTACGCATTGCCGAGTTAGGCTTTTTTGGAGTAGTTGTGTAGACACGCACACAAACACCACGACGCTGCGGACAGCTGTCCAACGCCGGCGATTTGCTCTTGTCTTTCAAAACTACGCGCCCTTTTCTTACTAATTGCTGAATAGTAGGCATTTTAGTTCTTTTCTTTTTTATTACTGTTAATTAATCTCTTTTTCGCATTTTCAATCGGGCGGCGCTACCGCTCGCCGGCTCTACACCCTTTATTATTAGGTGATTACAGTCGTGAGGACGCATTTTCCGCTCGAAAAGCGTTGCAAAGTTACTCCATAATTTGCTAACTGCCAAATGTTTTTGACCCATTTTCATCATTTTTCCGGCGTCTGCGCCGCGGTTTTGCCATTTTAAGGGGGTTTGATGTGTAGTTTTATATATTTTTAACTATTTCCGACGAGAATCCGGACGGTTTCTAATTTCACAGGGCAAAATTTGAGCAGTACGAATTAAGTTTGTATCTTAGCAACCTCAAACTATTACGACTATGCGCAACTTGATATTATTCGACGACAAAAACGTCTGGACCGACTTGCTGCCAATCACATACACGCGGCCGCTCGCCGACATCCGGATTGGCATAATGACAATACGCCAGAAATGGCAGATGCGCTTCCCCGATGCCGTCGTGTCGGCTCTGACATTGCCGTATCTTTCAAAGAAATACCCCACCACCGATGCTGATTGCTCTACATTCATCGCCGGGCACATACTTCCCGACGACTCGTTGGCGGAAGCCATCGGCAACCTGCCTGTGGGGACGGCCTTGATGGCGGGCGACGAACTTTTGGCTTTCTGCGGATGCCGTTGCGATTTCGATGCGAGAAATTTCGCAACAATATGCAGATACGACTCTGAGTTTTCCGTTGTCCACTTCCTCTACGACATTTTCCTTAAAAACGATTGTGAAATAAAGCGCGACTTCAAAACGCTGACGGCCGGACGCCAATCGCAGCCGCTGCCTGAATCGTGCACGGTAATCGGACCGAGGATGCTCGACGACGGACTCCCATCAATCTTCATCGAGGAGGGCGCGTCGATAGAGGGGACATACCTGAACACAAACGAGGGTCCTATATATATAGGTAAGGACGCTGTGGTGATGGAGGGCTCGTGCATACGCGCGCCGTTTGCGGCTTGCAGCCACGCGCAGGTGAACATGGGCGCAAAAATCTACGGAGCGACCACTATCGGGCCACACTGCAAGGTGGGTGGCGAACTGAGCAACGTTGTGATGCTGGGATTCAGCAACAAGGCGCACGACGGATACCTGGGAAACGCCGTGATTGGTGAGTGGTGCAACATCGGAGCGGGAACAAATGCCTCTAATCTGAAAAACGACTACACGGAGATTAAGCTTTGGAACTACCGCACACACAGGTTTATGCGGACGGGGCTGATACACTGCGGACTATTCATGGGCGACCACTCGAAGGCTGGCATCAACTGCATGTTCAACACTGCCACCGTAATCGGTGTGGGCGTGAACGTGCACGGTGCCGGATTCCCGCGCAACTTTGTGGCGTCGTTCTCCGAAGGCAGCGTGGCGGGCTATTCCGACGTGTCGGTCAACAAGTTCTTCGACACGGCAAAACGGATGATGGCGCGCCGTGGCGTGACGCTGTCCGACGACGACAAGGCTATATTCGAGTCTATCTACAACATCGCTGACAATTACAAATAAATCTATGGAAAAGGAACTGATAAAGGAAATCCCATGCCTGCCGCTCGACAAGCTGATGTCGATTTTCAAGCCCGACAAAGACGATGTCTATCGCCATGGCCTGCTTATCGGTCGGCGCTCGGCTGTCGGCGGCGAACATGCCGACATCTCTTTCGTGCATCCGTTCAGCGTAAATGCGTTCATCTTGATATGCTGCGACAGGGGCGAGGTTTCCATTTCCACCAATTCTGAAGAATTCGACCTGAAACCGGGAACGCTCTACATCAATTTCCCGGGACAGATAATGCGGGCGTCGCGCGTCGACAACTGTGCGGTGCAGGTGGCTGTGATCGACCTGAACCTGATTCGCGACATGAGTCTCGACGTGAAGCCGATGGCTCAGAAACTGCTGGCGCTGAAATACGCGCAGTGCATGCAACTCGAGCCGGAGGCTTTCAAAGAAACGAAATGCCTGATTGATTCCATAGCCGACGAAATCCGCAACAACGAGGAGGACGCGCTGTCGAACGACATTCTGCGATGTCTGATTTCCGCTTTGTTTTTTAAGGTGGGACGCGCCGTTGACAAAAACACCGGAGAGACCAAGAAGCTTGACCAGGAGGCGTTCAGCAAAAATGCGGGCTACTTCAAGGAGTTTATGCTGCTGCTCGGCGCAAACTACAAGAAGGAGAGAAGCGTGGGGTTCTACGCCGAACAGATGCACCTGTCGCCAAAATACTTCACCACTCTGATCAAGAAGGCAAGCGGACAGACTGCTGCCGACTGGATAAACCACTACGTGATTCTCGAAGCGAAAAACCTGCTGAAATATTCAACCATGAACGTGCAGGAGATTGCCTATAGCCTGAATTTCCCAAACCAGTCGTTTTTCGGGAAGTATTTCAAGCACCACACGGGTATGACTCCAAGCCAATACAAAAGACTGTAGGCAAGTGTCCTTGCCTACAGTCATATTCTATATTTCCTTATTCTTTTAGTCTTTCTTGATGAGATGCTGTGCTATCTGCACGGCATTGAGCGCGGCGCCTTTCTTTATCTGGTCGCCTACCACCCAGAAACTCAAACCCTTTTCATTGGCGAGATCCTTGCGGATACGGCCAACGTAAACGGGATCTTTGCCTGCCGTAAACAGCGGCATCGGATACTGTTTCTCTGCCGGATTGTCGATAACAACGACTCCTTCAGCCGTCTCAAATGCCTTGCGGGCTTCGTCTACGCTTATCGGGCGCTCTGTCTCAACCCAGATTGCCTCGCTGTGGGCGCGCATCACTGGCACTCGCACACACATGGCGCTGACATCGAGCTTCGGGGCATGCATTATCTTCTTGGTCTCGTTGTACATTTTCATTTCCTCCTTTGTGTATCCGTTGTCTTGGAACACGTCGATATGAGGGATTACGTTATATGCAAGCTGATATGCGAATTTCTCAACAGTGGCGTCTTTTCCAGCTCCGAGTTCGGCATACTGGTTGACAAGCTCGTCCATGGCGGCGGCACCGGCGCCGCTGGCTGCCTGATAGGTCGCAACATGCACTCGGCTTATCGGCGACAGGTCGTTGATAGGCTTGAGCGCAACGACCATCTGTATCGTCGTGCAATTTGGATTGGCGATGATGTGGCGGGGCGCGTTGAATGCGTCGTCGCCGTTGACTTCGGGCACAACCAATGGCACGTCGTCGTCCATGCGGAACGCCGATGAGTTGTCAATCATCGTCGCGCCGTATTTGGTTATTGTCTCTGCAAATTCTTTTGATGTGCCGGCGCCTGCCGAGGTAAATGCAATGTCCACTCCTTTGAAGTCGTCGTTGTGGCAAAGTTCGCGCACGGCATAGTCCTTGCCACGGAATTTGTATGTCCGTCCGGCACTGCGTTTCGATCCGAACAACAGCAACTCGTCGACGGGGAAATTCTGCTCGTAGAGCACTCGCAAAAACTCTTGACCTACGGCGCCGCTGGCACCAACAATTGCAATTTTCATTTCTCTTATATCCTTATTTTGATTGTAGGGTGCAAATTTATAACTTTTTTCATTAGTACGGATATATACAATTAGGAAAAATAACTAATTTTGTTCTTAATTATGACTGAATTGATTCGCAACATAGCAGGATATTTCCCAGTTCAGGACCCTACATGGATTTTCTTCATCGTGTTGGGCATAATCCTTTTTGCGCCTATAGTATTCGGCAAGCTGCGCATCCCGCACATAATCGGCATGATTCTCGCGGGTATGGTCATCGGCGAACACGGGCTCAACATCATTGTCCGCGACAGCAGTTTCCAGCTTTTCGGCAACGTCGGGCTCCTGTACATCATGTTTCTCGCGGGCATGGAGATGGACATGAACGACTTCAAGCAGAACCGGAACAAGGCGATTGTGTTCGGTCTGTTGGGTTTCATCGTGCCTATGGCAATGGGATATGCCGTAAACAGTATGTTGCTGAAATATGCGGCTGTGCCGGCTATGCTGGTGGCAAGCATGTATGCGAGCCACACGCTGGTGAGCTACCCTATCGTGAGCCGCTACGGCATGGCGAGGCAACGCAGTGTGAGCATTTCGGTGGGGGCGACGGCAATCACCGACTGCCTGACGCTGTTTCTGCTTGCCATCCTCGGCGGTTTGTACAAAGACGCCGACAGCGGTTCGCTGCTGTGGCTGTGGCTTGTGGTGAAGGTGGCTTTGCTGACGGCTTGCGTAATCATTTTCTTTCCGCGCATCGGACGGTGGTTCTTCCGCCGCTACAGCAACGGTGTGCTGCAATACATTTTTGTGCTTGGGATGATGTTCCTCAGTGCCGGTCTGATGAAAATCGTCGGCATGGAGGGTATCCTCGGAGCGTTTCTCGCCGGACTGGTGCTAAACAGACTCGTTCCAAACGTGTCTACGCTGATGCACAACCTTGAGTTTGTGGGCAATGCGTTGTTCATCCCGTTCTTCCTTATCGGTGTGGGCATGATGATTGACCTGAGGGTGTTCTTTGGAGGCTGGGAGGCTGTGGAGCTGCTGGTGGTGATGGTGGTGATGGCGATTGTGACTAAATGGATTACGGCGTGGCTGACACAGAAGTTATGCCGCATGTCGGTTTCTGAGCGCAGCCTGATGTATGGTCTGTCCACTTCGCGTGCCGCGGCTACGCTGGCGGTGGCGCTTGTGGGCTACAACATAATTCTTCCCGACGGGTCTCACCTGCTGGGGAATGAGGTGCTGAACGGAGCTATCGCTTTGATTCTTATCACATGCGTAGTGAGCAGCATCGTCACCGAACGGGCATCGCGACGCATGGCGCTCCATGAGATGGAGGCGGCGGAGCCTGAGACGTCCGACGGCGAACGGGTGCTTATCAGTGTGTCGAATCCGAACACGCTTTTCGAGCTGGTCAGCCTTGCGGTGCTTATACGCGACTCCAAAAACACCGACAATGTCATTGCCGTAAACGTGGTGAGCGATTCCGACAACCGCAACGTGGCGAGAAGTGCCCGCCAGGGAAAACGCTTCCTTGAGATGGCGGCTCAGGCGGCGTCTGGCTCGGGCATGACGCTGAAGACGGTGAGCCGCTACAGTGCCGACGTTGCCACGGGCGTTATCCACACGGCGAAGGAGCAGGAGGCCACCACGATAATTCTTGGCATACACCGCAAACTCACTGCCGCCGACTCTCACAGCGGCCCGTATTCCGAGGCGTTCCTGTCGCGGCTGCACAGGGAGGTGGTGATGATCAAGATGCTGATGCCGTTCAACACGCTGCGGCGCATAGTTGTGGCGGTTCCGCCGAAAGCACAGTTCGAACCGGGTTTCTCTAAATGGATGAACCACGTGCTGAAGGTTGGCCGGACTCTCGGTTGCCAGATTCATTTCCACTGCTCGCATGAAACGGCGATGTTCGTGCGGCTGATTGTCGACCGTCAGGGATACTCCGACAAGGTGCGCATCGAGCAGATGGATTCATGGGATGAGTTTATGATGCTCTCGGCTTCGGTTAATTACGATCATTTGCTGATTGCGGCGGCTTCGCGGCCGGGCGGTGTGTCTTACCTGCCTGATTTTGAAAAGTTGCCCGATATGCTCGCTCAATATTTCGGGAACTGCTCTACTATGATTGTCTACCCTGACCAGACGGGAGAACCTGTTCAGCTCCCGGCGTTCTCGCAGCCGATAAACCGCTAAACTTTCTCAAACTCTCCGTCCTTCCATGTCCAGGCGTCAGCCCGGAAGCGGTAGGTGCCGTCGGATGGACGGCAGACTGCCAGGAGGCTGGCTATCGACGCTTTGTCTGTTGCCGCGGCTGAATATGCCGTCAAGCGGCGCACTCCTGCCACAACCACCGGACGCTCTGTTCCTGCCTGCGTCCACTCGCTGCGCTGCGCCTCTGCATCATCGCTGCCGGGAGCGGCAAACTGCGTCACGTCGGCTGCCCAGCAGTCGAGCCTCAACGCAAGCACCCGCACACACCTGGCTGGCAAATCCACTGTGACGGCTCGGCGGGCATCGACCGTTGCAGGGCATTCCTTTGCGATGTTTTCTATCGGGAGCATCTCCGACGGGGCCTCGCGGAGCATCTTGTTGTACCAATCGTCCATCTCGCGCTGCAACACGCCGTCAAGGTCCACGCCGTCCTCGCGCTCCACATCACACGACCGCACTCCGCTGTAAAAGCCTTTGCGTTTCTTCCATTCCTCAAGCATTTCTGCTTTTGTAAGCGTAATCATTCCGTTGTTTTCCATAGCATTTTCTTTTTTCGGCAAAGTTACGCTCATAAGCCTTGCGGCGGTCGTAAAAAAGAGATTTATTTATCTATGTCATACCGCACGAAGGTGTCGCCGGCAAGTCTGTCGTTCACTTTTATTATGAAGCCTTTCAGATTGGAATCGGATAGATAGCGGCTTATGTCAAACGAGATGATGCCCACGATGTTGGTCACCGGGGTGTCGCCGTTCAAACTGTGGCGGAGCTCAAGATACTGATAGCCGGGCTTGGACTTTTTGGGCGAGGGCACGGAAACGAGGTCAAGGCTATGCACATAGGTACTGCTGGAGGCAAACATATATTGGACGTTCAGAAAATTTTTGGAATTCCACAGATTGACAACGGTAATGGGGTCGTCGCCCATATTTTCATCCAGCGCCGACACTTCTTTTACCGAAACAGGATATGTCCGCAACACGGTTATCTGACCGACATACGGACGTTCTCCGACAGGCGTGTTGAACTCGGCATAGACTCGCTGACCGGGTTTATAGCCCTTGTCAAGCATATCGCCATAGTTGGCTACATAGAATTTATTGCCTTTGTCGCTGTCTATATAATAGGCTTCGTCCGACTCTTTCTCAAACGAGCCGATTGTGGAGTTGTATGTCGGATACGTACATGTACATGTCATGTAGTCGCCGTCTTCCTTGCACGACATGAACAGCAGCATCGCCGCAATCATACTTATCATCACAACCAATATGTTTCGCTTGTTTTCTTTCATAATTTCTGTCTTTCTTTCATCGCTAAAACGTCCGGACAGCGAAAATACTGCTCGCCAATAATTAAAAATTCACTGTGATGCAGTATTTTTGCAATCATTCCGTTTAATTGTCAGAACATCAGCAGACGTGACCGAGGAGGAAATATACGAAGGATGCAGACGCGGCGACGCTACAGCGCGCCGCGAGCTCTACACGTGCTTCAGCGGGACTATGCTTGCCATCGGCATTCGCTATCTCGCCGACCGCGACGAGGCGGAGGACTTGCTGCACGATGTCTTTGTCAACGTGCTGACAAACTTCCACAAGTTCTCATACAAAGGTGAGGGTTCGCTGCGCGCGTGGATGAAGCGTGTGATGGTGAATGCCGCGCTCGACAGACTGAGACGCAACAAACACGCCGAATCGACCGACATTGAGTCGGTGGGCGACATTCCCGGCGAGGAGCCCGACACTTGCCGGTTGCCGGCGGCAGAGATTCTTCGCATGGTCGCATCGCTACCCCATGGTTACCGAACGGTGCTCAACATGTATGCATTCGACGGCTACAGCCATAAGGAGATTGCTGCGAGGCTGGGCATAAACGAGAAATCGTCGTCGTCACAACTGTCGAGGGCGAAATCTATGCTCACAAAAATGATTAACGATTACTTGAGAAGAAACGACGAAATATGAAAAACGACAATGACAAATGGCTTGAATCGCTGCGCGAATCTTTAGACGGGTTCGAGGTGGAGCCGCGCCCCGGCATTTGGGACAGCATTGAGCGCGACGCTGCGGCGGCTCGACGCCGTCCAACGCTTACTGTTATCTGGAGGGCGGTGGCTGCGGCGGCATGCCTTGCGCTGGTGGTGGGCGCCTATTTCCTGATGTCAAATCCCGACAATGGGAATGTCGCTCCACGAGTTTCTCCTGTCATCACAAAAACGGAGACTTCGGCAGCGCCGGCTTCTGCCGGCATAGTCACACCGGCTGAGCTTATCGCCGACTCCCACGACCACACTCCTCGCCCCCACGCTGAGGCGGTGATGGCGATGACCGACGACGCGCCTCTCGTTTCTATCGACGAGGAGCCGGTTTGCACCGTCGCTCCTGCCGACTCTGTGGAAGACAGACCCCGCGCCACGACGCGCGAGTTTCTCGAAGCGATGCCCGCCGCGTCGACTGCCTTTTCTCACAGGAGTGCCGCCAACACACCGACGGCAAAGCGGATTGACAACGGCAACCGCCGCTGGCACATTGCTCTTGCCGCCAACAATGCGTTCGGTCAGGGCAGCAGTGCATCGGAGGGTGGATTCTCTCCGCTATACCATATCCCTGCCCACAGCCATATGCTTTCGGTCGGGACGTCGACTTTCGATGCCACTTATCTCAAAGCGACTACCAACAACATCGACGAGGCTACAGCAACCGACGACATTGTTTCGTTTCCTGTGTCATACTCGGCTTCGTTCCGCTATATGCTTACCGACCACTGGGGCATAAATGCCGGAATTTCATACGCCTACGCAACAAGCGAACAGCGGTCGGGTTCGGAATCCGACTATTACTCGTCAAAAATCCGTATGCACTACATCGGCATTCCTGTGACTGTAAGCTACACGTTTCTGTCATCGCGCTACGTGTCGCTCTACGCTCTTGCCGGAGGGCAGGTGGAAAAATGCGTGAAAACGACGCGCAAGGATTTCGTTGTCGCGTCGGGTCAGGAGCAGAAGCAAGCCACCCGACACAATACGCTCGACACGCGTCCTTGGCAGGGGTCGGTAAACGCCGGTGTCGGCGCGCAGCTGAACATCACCGACCGTTACGGAATTTTCGCAGAGCCGCAATTGGTCTATGACCTGTCTGACGACAGTGCATCGCCGGTGCATCGACGCAACGACTTCAGCTTCCAGCTTGCCGTCGGTCTGCGCCTCAGTTATTGATTCTGGCTATTGGACAGCAGTTCCTGCGTCACGCACCTCCCAGTCGGTAATATTGTGCCGCTCCACATCGAAGTTGATGCCCACATTCACAACGGGCAGTCCTGAAAGCATAAACCGCTGTGGATATTCCTTCAAATCTATCTGCCGCATTGCGGTGGCGGCATCGCGGTTGAGTTTCAGCTCGAACAAATAGATATGCGTTGCCGTGCGCAGTACCATATCGACACGGCCGTGCGGTGTGCGCACCTCAACATCGACGTAATTGTCAAGGATGGAGAAAATCACATACATCATCTGCTGGTAATGCCCTTCTGAGTCTGCGTTGCTGCAATAAGGCACCGTAGCAAGGTATGCCTGAAGCATCTTGAGCGCACCGTCCATATCTCCGCGACGAATCAACGCCGACATCTTGGCTATTGTTGTTGTTCCCTTGACTGTGTTCATCCCGATGTAATTGGGCAGCAGGCTGCGGTAAAGCCCTACGCGGATTTCTTTGTTCGGGATATCGAGCCTGTACAGATCGGTCTCGGGGTCGTAGCCCTTGATTGTGATGTAGCCGCTTTGATAGAGCAACGGCGTTATCGTGGTCATTCGCTCCGTCGGAGCGTCAAACTCTGACTTGTCGGCATCGCCGCCTCCTATCTCCGACGGCATGACATGGTATTTGTTGAGCATCTCTATCAGATAGGTCGGTGTGCCCGTGGAGAACCAATAATAGTCAAGACAACCTGACGCCATCGCGTTGAGAAGGCTGAACGGATTGTACATGTCGGGCGACTGGGCTGCAAAATGATAACCATCATAATATTCTCGCAGTCTCGTCAACGTGTCCTCCCTGGTCATGCCGAGCCGCGCAGCCAACGCATCGACATCGGCCGACATCTGACTTTCAAGTTCTTCATTCGTTATGCCGCAGATACCGGCATAATCATTACGCATACTCACGTTGACCATGTTGTTCAACTCGCTGAAAATGCTCATCTGCGAAAACTTGGTTATCCCTGTAAGAAACACAAAACGAAGATAGGGTTCGCAATCCTTCAACGGGCTGTAGAAATTGCGCATCACGTTGCGCAACAACGGCAGTTTCTCATACTCATGCACCACGTCGAGCAACGGCGCATCATACTCATCGACCAGGACAACGACCTGACGCTCCGTCTTGTTGAATGCTGTCATTATGAGTGCTGACAGTCTGTCATTTGCGTCTGCTGCGGGAGTGTCAATCCCCCACTCTTCCTCATACTCTGCCAATCGGCGGTCAAGATAGCGTTCCAACTGGTCCTTATCCATGTGTTTTCCTCCAGCCATACTGAAATGCAGCACTGGATATTCAGTCCATTCCGTTTCAAGCCGTTCAATGGCAAGACCCTTGAACAAATCTCTACGTCCCTCGAAATAGCTGCGGAATGTTGACGTGAGCAACGACTTGCCAAACCGTCGCGGACGGCTCAGGAAAAAATATTTGCCATCGGTATGCGTCATGTGGTAGACATATTCAGTCTTGTCTACATACAGCATATCTTCCTTGCGTATACGCTCAAACGTCTGTATGCCGATAGGGTATAGTTTTCGTGACATAATCTTTTCCTTTTATGAATTTGACGTAAAGGTAAATAGAAAAGTCCAATCCTCCAAACAATACCTGGAAGGACCGGACTTTTCATAGCCCGCTATTGCGTAAGTATGTGACTTTAGGAATCAGTCTTACTTTTTACCCCTTTGTCTTTGCGTGTCTACATTCTTATAGCGAGCCGGGAAACCATAAACCGTGACTCGCAAGATTTGCTTGTCCTGCATCAGATGGGTGTACTGTGGATTGAAAAGCGTTGCGCAATTGTTTTTCATAATGCATTCCACCAAGGCAAGTTGCTGCGCGCTATTTAGGGAAATATTTTTAAGTTTAAGCCTGCCTTCAGGCGTAGAGATGTCGATAGTATAGGTTACTGGCGTTGAGTCGAGGTTCATTGTCAGTTCATTATAACTGACAATTTCCGGCGTAACGGTTGTGTAACTGTTCAATTCTTTGGAGCCACTTATGATTCTGCTGCATGCCGATGTCAAAACAGTCAAGACTGACAGTAAAAATATTTTTTCGAGAATATTCATAGCCGGAATCTAAAAAGTATAGGTCATCCCAAGCCCGAAAGCCCGGTTGTTCATTCTATTTGACAGCACGTTAGCACTGAGCATCAACGATTTGTCGCCATTATCGAATACGTTATGCTCAAAAATAGATGTTGACTCAAACGTCATTCTGTCCAATTTTTTTTGTTGTCTACAACCAATGACAAACAATGTTGTGCCGCTGACAACTCCGGCTCCAAGCAGTAGACCTCCAGGGATAGAGTATTCTTTACTGGGACCGTAATAATTGTCAGATTTCCATAGCAGACATACTCCAGCAACAATTAAACTATAAAATCCCTTGTTCGGGCGTAATATCAAGGCCGGCGGCT
>UMHT01047285.1_pt1 | contig 81780 bp, 82 predicted proteins | sample 1965601 | NCBI WGS metagenome assembly UMHT01 (sample SAMEA4836105, study PRJEB28245) | human gut metagenome | biome: gut microbiome; material: fecal sample | place: Denmark | collected 2008 | reverse complement strand
TGAGGGGCTAGGGGAGTTGAGGTGCCGAAGGCACTTTCTTGTTTTCTTCATGACCAGAGATATGAGCTTGATCATTTCTCCCTTTCCAATTCCATCCTCTATAAGCAGCTGTCCGAGCAGGGCCATATTAATCTTCTCCGTTACCTTCCTTAATTCTGTTTTGTCGAGAAATTTGGTGGCCAGGGCATAAAGCATGGCTTCCATGCGGCGCAGATCTTCCTTTGATACAGCTACCTTTCCTCTTTCCTGAAAATTTTATCCGCGTTCCGGTCCTTGATACGGATTACCTCGATATACATTGATGCCGGTAATCCGTCCCTTGACACCCAGGTATGGAAGAGGGTCCTGCCCTAAAAATGTGGCAGCTGTCTTCAGGACTTTATCCTCCAGCTGCTTGGGGGTATCCTGTGCTTGGGGGTATCCTGTATTTGTGGGTCAGGGGGTAACGTGTGATGCTGCCTGGTTGACGAGTCTGCTATTGTCTGGTATTTCTAATATAGCATCTGGGACTGGGAGACGCACCCCTAAAACATGTTCACAAAACCTTTTAAAATTATTTTCTCAAAACCACAAAAAACCCGCACCATTAAAGAATTCTGTGCTACAATCAGACTGTAAAAAAGAGGAAGAGGGCATGACGGTGATTGAATTCTTAAAAGAGGAAAAGATAAACAGCAGCTTAATCCAGGGAATCGTGGATTTCAGAGCTTCCCACCCGGTCAGGGAGGAGGAACGGGGCAGGATACCTGTGCCCCGGTACCTGTATTATGGAAGGGAGGTATGGGAGCAGGCCATTGCAGCCCTTTTGTGCGGTCAGAACCTGCTTCTCGCAGGACCAAAGGCAACGGGAAAGAACATACTGGCCCAGAATTTGGCGGCAGCTTTTGGAAGGCCGGTTTGGGACATCTCCCTTCACGTCAACATGGATGCGTCCGGCCTGATAGGAACAGATACATTTCAAAACGGAGCCGTTGTGTTCCGGCCGGGGCCGGTGTACCGCTGCGGAATCAGCGGGGGCTTTGGGGTCCTGGATGAAATCAACATGGCCAGAAACGAGGCCCTGGCCGTGCTCCATGGAATTTTGGATTTCAGGCGGACCATAGATGTGCCGGGCTACGATGTGGTGCATATGGATGGGGGGACCCGGTTCATTGCCACCATGAACTATGGGTATGCGGGCACCAGAGAGCTGAACGAGGCCCTGACTTCCAGATTTGCCTGCCTGCAGATGCCGGCCATATCCGGGGAAAATCTGGAAAAGCTTATGAGCCGGGAGTATCCTGGTCTTAAGAGAACTTATGCCAGGCAGTTTGTCCAGCTGTTTCTGGATATAGATAGAAAATGCCAAAGCGCCCAGCTTTCCACCCGCCCCCTGGACCTTAGGGGACTGCTGGATGCTGTCCGGCTTATGGAGAAAGGGCTGGATGCAGGAGCTGCCCTGGATATGGGACTTACCAACAAATCCTTTGACCCATATGAACAGACCCTGGTGCGGGATTTAATCAGGGCAAGGATTCCTAAAAAACTGGAAAGGGAGAAGCTGTTTGCAGACTGATATGGAGATGCGGGAATATGACGGAGAGGAGCGCCGGGCCCTCAACATGATATGGACTGCGGCAGAGGACCATTCCTTCCACCCGGAATTCATGGCCTTTGACCGGTACGGAAAGGCAGACCTTTATCTCAACAGTATAATCGGTTATGTCCACAGATGGTATGACGGCGGGAAATTGTCAGAGATGTTCGGGGCTTTTCAGGGCACGGCGCTTCAGGATATCTATGATACCATATTCTGGCTCGGCCTGGAATGCGGCGCTTATGAGAAGGAACGGGAAGGCCGTCCTGCCCTGGAGGAGCTGCGCGGGGAATACTGGGCCCAGGTATTGGAGGAATCCAAATGGTCAGCTCAGGAAAAGCTGGTCCAGTCCCTTCAGACGGGCTGGGGCAGGCTGGTGCTGGGAGAGAAGCCCGGAGTGACGCCGTGGGAGCGGGGAATTTTGTCCGGCCTGTCCTTTGACGGAGCTGCTGACACCGATGAAATCATGGAACGTGTTTCCGGTATATTGTGGGAATATTTCCGGTTTGACTGCCGTTCAGAACAAAAGAGAAAAGAAAACAGAAAACGGATAAAAGGGATGATTAAGCCCTTCCGCTTTGTACGGCCTGCCCGCAGCGTCATTGTCAGGAATACACTGAATGAGCATGGTCAGGAGTCTCCTGAATCCGGTGATGACCAAAGTGAAACATCCGGAAAGGCCCATAAAAAGCTTTCTGATGCCGCCAAAGGCTTTTGCTTCTGGCCGGAGGCATCCTCGAAACGGCGTGAGGAGGCGGTCCGTTCCTATATTGACGCCTGCTATGGTGTTTCCATGTACGGAGAGCGGCAAAATCAGGCTATCCGTCATATGCTATGCACGGGATGCCACAGTACGTGCGGACTCCATTTTACCAGAGGAGAAAAATTCCGGCAGGACCCGGACCGCGGGGAATCGGCCAGACAGCTGTGGGAGGCGGCGCAGCAGAGAAAAAAGAACAGGGAACAGTTTGAAAAGAACAGGTCAGAATATGAGAACAGCATACGGCGCCTGATGGAACAGATTCGCAATACCCTTCTGGTAGATTTGCAGCCTGTGCCGGAGAAAAGCCGGCAGGGAAAATTGATGGGGGAATCGGTCTGGCGGGCAGTGTATCTGGAGGATGACCGTGTGTTTCTGAAGGTTTCAGAGGAAGAACGGCAGAATGTTTCCGTGGATTTGATGCTGGACGCGTCCGCGTCGCGTATGGGACATGAAGCCGTTATAGCAGCACAGGGATATGTCATTGCCGAGAGCCTGACCCGCTGCGGGATACCGGTCCAGGTGTATTCCTTTTCCGCCATCCAGAACTACACAGTGTTTCGTATATTCCGCGGTTATGAGGAAAAGGAGAAGAACAAAGGAATTCTTGACTATGTGGCAGCCGGATGGAACCGGGATGGCCTGGCCCTCAGGGCAGCGGGCCATCTGGCGGGACAATCCCCCTGTGAGAAACGCCTGCTCATTGTGCTGACAGACGCCAGCCCCAATGACGAACAGCGGATGGCGCCTGTTTCCGGGGCGGTGCGGGGAAAGGAATATTCGGGGGATGCAGGCATTGAGGATACGGCCATGGAGGTGCGGCAGCTTAAAAAGCAGGGTATCAAGGTGATGGCTGTATTTTACGGTCTGGACAGCGACCTGGAAGGCGCCCGGAAGATATACGGAAGCAGCTTTGTCAGAATCAGGGAGATGGGTCAGCTTGCGGATACGGTTGGTAATCTGCTGACCAGCCAGCTGCGGTCCGGCCGACAGCAGAAGATTTAAGAAAGGCGAGGATATCCCGGAGCCGGTCAGGCTTTCAGGATATCCGGAATCTCCAGTATCTGCCCTTTGTAGATTACATTTGGATTGGAGATATGGTTCAGCGCAGCCAGCCGGCCTACCGTGGTACCGAATCTTCTGGAGATACCCCAGAGGGTGTCGCCGCCCTGAACCCTGCAGGTGAGAAGGGCTCCTATGCCGCCGGGAGATGGTTCGGGCCGAGGTGTCTGGGAGTGAATGAACATGGAGTCCTTGAAGAAGTCCATGTCCACATCGCCGTTTACTCCCGCTGCCCGTCCCCTGTCCGAGTACTGGAAATCGTCCCGGGAATCCCATGGGCCTGTGCTTTCCGGCTGGTTTACATCGTAGTCTGCCGCCCACAGGGGGCAGGAGGAAAAGCCGCTGTTCCACAGGTATGCGGCGTTATAGGAGTCCGTATATAAGGCAGGACCGTATCCCAAACGGCTGCCCGGGGTTTCCATGAAGGCCAGGCCAATGGCGTTGATTTCCTGGGTGATCCGACCTGGGATTGATTCAAAGTCCATGGCCGATCCACGTATTCCAATCCCACACCGGTCCGTATATAGACCACCTGGATGCCGGCGGCCCGGACTGCCTGGTAATCAATATCGCCCTGCCAGCTGCTGACGTCCATGCCCTGGTACAGGCGGGAAGCCGCAAATGCGGGAGAGCACATGAAGCACACGGCAAAGATATGAAGAAATGAAAACAGCGGTGACAGGCCGGGGGGAATGTGCTAGAATAAAAGCAGCGGTACGTAGAAAGGAAGATTCAATGAAATCACTTGTAATAGCAGAAAAGCCTTCCGTTGCCCGGGATATTGCCCGGGTTCTTAAATGTGGGAAAAATATAAACGGCGCCATTGAGGGGGAACGTTACGTGGTTACCTGGGGGCTGGGCCATCTGGTGACCCTGGCAGACCCGGAGGATTACGACAAAAAGTATAAAGAGTGGAAGATGGAGGACCTTCCCATGATGCCTGAGGTATTTAAGCTTGAGGTTATCAAGCAGACCTCAAAACAGTACCAGGCTGTAAAGAACCAGATTTTCCGCGGGGATGTGGGGGATATTATCATTGCCACGGATGCCGGAAGGGAAGGAGAGCTGGTGGCCCGGCTGATTCTGAAAAAGACAGGGTGCAATAAACCCATCCGGCGTCTGTGGATATCATCCGTGACTGATAAGGCTATCAGGGAGGGATTTGCAAACCTGAAGGACGGAAGGGAATACAATAACCTGTACGACGCAGCCATGTGCAGGGCAGAGGCGGACTGGCTGGTGGGCATCAATGCCACCAGGGCCCTGACCTGCAAATACAATGCCCAGCTCTCCTGCGGCCGTGTTCAGACCCCGACCCTTGCCATGATAGCAAAGCGGGAGGCGCAGATACGCGCATTTGTGCCCCAGCCGTATTTTGGGCTCCAGGCCAGAAAGGACGGACTGGTCCTTACCTGGCAGGATGCCGGGACAGGCAGCCGCCGTTCCTTTGAACGCGGCCGGATGGAGGAACTGGCCAAGGACCTTAAGGGGGAACCGGCCGTTGTGGCTGAGGTAAAGCGGACGCCTAAAAAGACGCTGCCTCCTCTTCTCTATGACCTGACGGAGCTGCAGAGGGATGCCAACAGGCGGTTTAACTACTCAGCCAAGGACACGCTGAACATTATGCAGCGCCTCTATGAGAATCATAAAGTCCTGACTTATCCCAGAACCGATTCCAGATATCTGAGCGCAGATATTGTCCCGACCCTTAAGGAGCGCCTGAAGGCGTGCTCCATCGGTCCCTATAAGACGCTGGCCGGCCGTCTGGTGAACCAGCCCCTGCCGTCAAAACCGTTTTTTGTGGATAACAGCAAGGTATCAGACCATCATGCCATCATACCGACGGAACAGTTTGTACAGATGGACCATATGACCATTGATGAACGCAGGATTTATGATTTGGTGGTGCGCAGATTCCTGGCTGTGCTGTATCCGCCTTTTGAATATGACGAGACCAGCCTGGAAGCGGATATCGGGGGACAGCGCTTTAGTGCTAAAGGAAGGATTGTAAAGAGCCAGGGCTGGAAGGCTGCTTACGACACGGATGTGGATGACGGGGAAGAAGGGGAAGAAGGGGACGAGCCGGAGGTAAAGGACCAGCAGCTGCCGGACCTTAAGAAGGGGGATGTGTTAAAAGGCCTGTCCATTAAGATGACAGAGGACAAGACAAAACCGCCTGCCCCGTTTAATGAGGCAACTCTGCTCTCCGCCATGGAAAATCCCGTGGCGTACATGGAGACAAAGGATAAGGCCATGGCAAAGACTCTGGGAGAGACAGGCGGTCTGGGAACCGTTGCCACCAGGGCAGATATAATAGAAAAACTGTTTTCCGGCTTTCTTCTTGAAAAGCGGGGCAAGGATATCTATCTCACATCCAAGGCCAGGCAGCTTCTGGAGCTGGTGCCTGAGGACCTGAAAAAGCCGGAGCTGACAGCGGACTGGGAGATGAAGCTGTCGGGCATTGCAAAGGGAAGCCTGAAAAGGGGCGCGTTTATGAAGGACATCAGGGGATATTCCCAGGAACTGATCCGCCAGATTAAGACAGGAGAAGGTTCTTTCCGCCACGACAACCTGACCAACACAAAGTGCCCTGTGTGCGGAAAACGGATGCTGGCCGTAAAGGGAAAGAACACGGAGATGCTGGTGTGCCAGGACCGGGAGTGCGGCCACCGGGAGGTCATTTCACGCACCTCCAATGCCAGATGCCCTGTCTGCCATAAGAAGATGGAGCTTAAGGGCAAGGGGGACGCCCAGATATTTGTATGCAGGTGCGGTCATAAGGAGAAGCTGAAGGCCTTTCAGGAGCGCAGGAAAAAGGAGGGCGCCGGTGTGTCAAAAAAGGATGTGGCCCGGTATCTGAACCAGCAGAAAAAGGAAGCCGGGGAGCCGGTTAACAATGCATTTGCCAAGGCGCTGGCGGGGATCAATCTGAAGGATAAGGGCTGATGGAAAAATGCCGGAAAAATGATAGTAAAACCATATAAAAAAATTCTTGACAAGAAAGTTAGCTAATGCTAATCTATATATGCAGTCAGAATGTTCTGCTTTCTGTGGGCAACAGGGAATAGGAGTATCTGACTGCATATTTTAGACAGCCGAGTTAGCTTTGACTTACTTGATGGAGGGGATAAAATACCTTCGACAATGACAGGAACCCATCATATTGGTTAATAAAGGAGCTGAAGTGATATGCCATGGAAACAAAGTGAGGAGTCCCGCACATGGCAGAAGGAGCGGGTTATCCAGGAACTGAGGAGCCAGGGGAAACGCATGACCAAACAGCGTATGGTCCTTCTGGATGTCATACTGAGCGGAAAGTGGAACTGCTGCAAAGAAATATACTACGAGGCGGCAAAACGTGATGCGGCTATCGGTATGGCAACTGTGTACCGCATGGTATCTACCCTGGAAGAGATTGGCGTATTCAGCAGATGCTACCGGTACAGTCTGCCGGACCGTCCCTGCCTGGAGGACCGGGCAAGGGATTGGCCGGATTAGATACGGAACATAGGCAGCAAATGAAGAAGCGGATGAAATAGAAGGTATCAGGAATACATATGGCAGAGGAGACACGCGCGGTCGGGCGCATGGTTCCTCTGTCCTTTTTATATTTAAATGAAAAAATCTATAAAAACACGGGACCGGCTTGACATTCAGCCTTATTTAACCCCTGCAATAAGCCTGTAAGGAGAGGGACAGGGGGAAGCTGTATGAAAGAGTCTGTTTCCTGAACCAGATTGGCCTCACCTCTCTGGTACTTATTCCCTTAAATAAGGCGCTGGGCATACAGCTGCCTCCATGGGCCATAGGAGGATGGATGTGATAGCGGGTCTGGCCATAGCCACCATTGTGCTCAAAAACAGAGAATAGGGTGAATAAGGTTGGCCCTGCCCATAAAAGCATGGTTGCGTGAAACCGGGAAAGGGTGGTATACTGTTTGTTAGAAATATTTATGGAAACTGCTGGAAAAGGAGTACTGGGGGATATGGAACGAGAGGTCAGCCTGGAGGAGATATCCGACGGAAAGTTATATGGTACCAATGATATGGTGAGGGCTGACAGCGGCGGCTGTGAAGGCTGCTTTGCCTGCTGCCGCGGTATGGGGTCATCCATCATACTGGATCCGCTTGATATGTTCCGCCTTACGGTAAATCTGGGGATGACGCAGGAGCAGCTTCTGGCAGGTCCTCTGGAGTTAAATGTGGTGGATGGCATTATCCTGCCCAACATCCGGATGACGGGCCGGGATGAGGCATGTTCCTTCCTGAACAGTGAGGGCAGGTGCGGTATCCATCCCTACAGGCCCGGTTTCTGCCGCCTCTTTCCACTGGGAAGACTGTATGAGAACAGGTCCTTCCGCTATTTCCTGCAGGTTCATGAGTGTCCCAGGGAGAACAGAAGCAAGGTGAAGGTCCGCAAGTGGATTGACACCCCGGATGTGAAGGAATATGAGAAGTTTGTAAATGACTGGCATTATTTTCTCAAGGACCTGGGTACGGGCCTGGAGAAAAATGGAAACCCGGATATCAGAAAAACGGTGGATATGTATGTGCTGAATCAGTTTTATATAACTCCTTATAACAGCGGGGAAGGGTTCTATCCTCAGTTTTACAGGCGGATGACAGAGGCATCTGCGTTTGCGGGACGTTTTGGAATCAAAACCACCTTTTAAAAGCGGTTTCCGGATATTAAAAAATGAACAGGAGGAACATTATATGGAATTAGATGCGGTATTGAGAGAAAGAAGGAGCATGAGAAAGTACCAGCCGGACAGGAAAGTGAGCCGTGAACAGGTGGAGGAGATCCTTAAGGCGGCCACTCTTGCGCCGTCCTGGAAGAATTCGCAGACAGCCAGATACTATGTGGTTATGTCAGACGATATGCTGAAAAATGTAAAGGAAACCTGCCTTCCCTCCTTTAACCAGACAAACTGTAAGGATGCGCCTGTGTTGATTGTGGCCACATTTGTTAAGAACCGCTCAGGATATGACAATGACGGAACCCCTTCCAATGAGTTGGGAAACGGCTGGGGCTGCTACGATTTGGGGATGCATAACCAGAACCTGCTGCTGAAGGCAAAGGATTTGGGTCTGGACACCCTGGTAATGGGAATAAGGGATGCCGGCAAGCTGAGGGAACTGCTCTCCATCGGGGAGGACCAGGATGTGGCGGCGGTCATTGCCCTGGGATACGGAGCGGCTGACCCTCAGATGCCAAAGCGCAGCACCGTTCAGGAGATAGCCAGGTTCTATTAATCAGTGCGGAGGTAAGGCCTGGACAGGATTAGGAGAGTATACAGATTGTGATTTGCGCTGATTCATCAGAGGAGATGTGTTCAGGGAGACAACAAAGCCGGAAAGCGAGATTCGTTTTCCGGCCTTTTTTCACTCCTACGGTTCAAAATACCCCTTCACCACCTCAGCGATTCCCTCAGCCAATGCCCCATGGTTCTTTGCGTCCATATGAAGCTGGTCCAGGCCGCTGGGGCCTGCCAGGGATGCGGCATCCAGGAAAAGACATCCCTCAGTCTTTGCCAGTTCCTGATAGAGTGGCGCAAGGGCCATTGACTTGCCGGGAGCGGTTTCGTCAAAACTGACATATGGACAGTGCTCCATGTCGTTTCCTATATGGATAGGGGATATCACCAGAATCTTTGGCTTCTTATAGCCTTCCCCGTAATCAAATCCCTGTACCGTGTGGCACAAATTTTCCATTCCCTTTGTTATAACCCTGGGCGAGGCATGAAAATGGGCCTTGCAGTCATTTGTGCCCAGAAACAGAATGACCAGGTCCAGCGGTTTATGGCTCTGGAGCGCCATGGGAAGTGCCTGGATGCCGCATCGTCCGGGCTCCAGCGGGTCATCCCAGACCGTGGTGCGTCCGCCCATACCTTCCTCGATCACATAATATTCAGGTCCCAGAAGAACCTGAAGACGTCCGGGCCAGCGGGTATTCCAGGAATGGCGTCCTCCTTTGGGATTGGTCCCGAATGTGTTGGAGTCACCGAAGCAGAGTATATTTATCATAGACAGAACCTCCTTATTGCATGGTTGAACTGTTCCAATCAGTAACCACACTTTTCTCCTATGATATCACAAGTAATGGAAAAATGGATTACTTTATGATAAAATAAACGAAACTGTAACAGGAGGAAATATATATATGGATAAGATTTCCAGGGGATTTGTGGGCAGGACGGTACGGGCTGTTGTGTTCATTATTCTTATCATTGTATTCTGCACTGCCATATCCAGCGCAGGCATATATCTGGCATCCAGATTTGGGCTGACCCAGTCCAGGGAGCAGGTGCCGCTGACAGCTCTTTACCTGGGAAATGAAGGGAAAGTGGAGCTTCCGGGACGTGGAAAAATGGTGGAGGGAAACGGATGGAGACTGAGAAATTCCAGGGACAGCTATACGCTGACATTGGATAGTGCGGTTATAGAAAACGCAGCTGAAAAAAACGCAGTTGAAAAAGATACATCTGAAGAAAACACAGTCATGGAAAATACGGAGTCCTCCCGGCCCGGGATTGATATATCAGGGGACTTAACCATTGAGTTAAAGGAAGGCAGCGGCAGCTGGATCCGGTCGGAAGGCGCAGGCATACGCATACATTCAGGCACCCTGGTCATCCGGGGAAAGGGAAGCCTGGACATTGAAGCCGGGACAGCAGGCATCTTGGGGAATAGAACGGGAAACAGTCAGGCTGCCCTGCGCCTGGAGGGCGGACAGCTGGATATAAAGGGAACGTATGCGGGAATATCATGTCCGGAGGTGGATATTGCCGGAGGAACCGGTGTGGTTTTGGCCTCAGGCCAATCCGGAATCGGACTTTATTCATGCAGGCTCAGAGTGGAAGAATCAGAGGGAGAGATAACAGCAGAGGGCAGCGGCGCGGCGGTACTGGCAGGCGGCAGCGGGGAGATGAAGCCATCCATAAAGGTGGATGAAAAAGCGGCGGCAGGGCCTGGCAATGTCCGAATCGTGGAGCTTGACGCTGCCCGGTTGGAAAACGCGGCAGGCCATGAGGAAGAAATCGGGGGATGGATGGAAGGCGCGTATTCTTCTCTTCTTACATATTCGTCAGAGGATATGGTTACTTATAATGAAGATACATTCTGTTTTGACGGTTCAGCCAAAACGATCCGGTTTGCCGCCAAATAAGAAAATAGAACAGATGGAGGAATGAAGATGAGTCTTACCGTATTATGCTACAAAAAATGCTCTACCTGCCAGAAGGCTTTAAAGTGGCTGGATGCCAATGGGATTTCCTATGTGGAGAGACCCATCAGGGAGGAGAATCCCACCCTGGAGGAATTAAGGGAATGGTATGGGAACAGCGGGCTTTCTCTGAAGCGTTTCTTTAATACCAGCGGAAATATCTACAAGGAAATGTCTCTGAAGGATAAACTGCCGTCCATGAGTGAGGACGAGCAGCTGGCGCTTCTGGCCACGGACGGGATGCTGGTGAAAAGACCGCTGGTGGTGGGGGACGGCTTTGTGCTCACCGGATTTAAGGAGGCGGAGTGGAAGGAAAAGCTGCTGTAGATTTTAACGCAGTCACATAATCAACCAAACATGAAATGCCGGAAGACGCACCTTACTAAAAGTGCGTTCTTTCGGCATTTTTTCATGATATTTATAGTTCCGTGATATTTATCTTTCCATGATATGTAAGGAACACGCAGTAAGCAACAGCCATTTTATGCCTGGTCTGCCGCCGCCAAATCATCCAGGGTTCCAAAATGATACCCCATTTCCTCCCACTTGGTCAGGAGTTCATCCAGAATCTGCCCGTTTGTTTTGGATGTGCTGTGAAGCAGGACAATGGCGCCGGGATGAATGCGGGTCAGTAGCTTTTTGAAGGCCTCATCTTTGGTGGGCTGCTTATCTTCGTACCAGTCCACATAGGCCAGGCTCCAGAAAAAGGTCTTATAGCCCATGTCATTGGCCATTTTCAGGTTGCTTTCACTGTATTTGCCCTGGGGGGGACGGTAATATTTTTTCATTGGCTGTCCCGTGGTCTGCTGGTACAGGGTTTCCAGGTCATTCAGTTCCTTTTCAAAGGCCTCCTTCGTGGAGATTTTTGACATATCCGGATGGTGGAAGGTATGGTTTCCCACATTGTGGCCCTCGGCAACCATTCGTTTTACCAGGTCCGGACTGGTCTGTAAATAATTTCCAACCAGGAAAAAAGTGGCGTGTACATTGTGCTTTTTCAGGGCGTCCAGGATGGCGGCTGTGTTTCCGTTTTCATAACCGGCGTCAAAGGTCAGGTAGATGACCTTATCCTGGGTATTCTGGGCATAGTAGGCATTGAACTGTTTCAGATAGTCCGCAGTGGCATTTCCAACGGGCATCTGGCCCTCGCCCGGGAAACTAAGTCCCCAGTTGCCGTCGGCTGAGGTGGTCACTGCTTCGGGAGGACGGTTGTATTCTACTACCTGGGCGGCCAGCCGTCCGGCACAAAAGGCCAGGGCGAACAGAAGGGTGGTCTGTAACAGCTTCTTCATGGGAAGTCTTCTGAGTCTGTTTTTCATAAAGGATAGGTCCTGTTTCAGAAGTAATTACTTTAAATATATAGAAACAGAGGCCGTATTATTCCCGGAACCCGCAAAAGAAGGGGTTCTGCTTACCGTGGGGGAGGTATTGCCGGAGACTGCGGCGGATTCCGGGGGTTGATAAAAACGGGGACGATCCACGGATAATCAGGTACCATAATCCGGCATATAAATCACCATTGTTTTATTATTTCGGATTTGTTATAATGAATTACATCTATAATGTTTAATCGGTTTAATCTGCTTTAGACAGCAGGTCCGCTGCGGGGCATATTCGCCATTTTTCCATGGTTCTGAAGCACAGCTTAAGATAAGTCCGGTGCTAAAGCCGGGAACAGGGACTACCGGGTTCTTTTATGCCGGAGCAATACAGAGGAGTTTGATTATGACACAATATGAGATATTAAAACATTATTTTGGTTATGACACATTCAGGGATGGGCAGGATGTGCTGATCCAGAACATTCTGGAAGGAAGGGACGTGCTGGGAGTCATGCCCACTGGGGCCGGAAAATCCCTTTGTTATCAAATACCTGCCCTTATGATGGATGGAATCACGCTGGTCATTTCCCCGCTTATTTCCCTGATGAAGGACCAGGTAAGCAACTTAAACCAGGTGGGAATCCTGGCTGCTTACATTAACAGTTCGCTGACTGCGGCGCAGTATTATAAGGTACTAGACCTGGCCAGGGCCGGCAGATATCCGATTATCTATGTGGCTCCGGAGCGCCTGATGTCTGAGGATTTCCTGCGGTTTGCACTGAGCGGCCAGGTGAAGATATCCATGGTAGCTGTGGACGAGGCCCATTGCGTATCACAGTGGGGTCAGGATTTCAGGCCCAGTTATCTGAAAATAGTGGATTTCATAAACCAGCTTCCGGTCCGGCCCGTTGTAAGCGCATTTACAGCCACCGCCACAGCCCAGGTGCGGGACGACATCATCGATATACTCATGCTCAGAAATCCCCAGGTTATGACCACGGGCTTTAACCGGCCTAATCTCTACTTCGGCGTACAGTCCCCCAAGGATAAATATGCCACCATGGTAAATTACCTGGAACGCCATAAGGGGGAAAGCGGTATTATCTATTGCCTGACCAGGAAAGTGGTGGAGGAGGTTTGCAGCCAGCTGATTCGGGAAGGATTTTCCGTTACCCGGTATCATGCGGGCTTAAGCGACAGTGAGCGCAGGCATAACCAGGAGGATTTTATATATGACCGGGCACAGATTATGGTTGCCACCAATGCCTTTGGCATGGGGATTGACAAGTCGAATGTCAGGTTTGTGGTGCATTATAACATGCCGAAGAACATGGAATCGTATTACCAGGAGGCCGGCAGGGCAGGAAGGGATGGTGAGCCCTCAGAGTGCATCCTTCTGTACGGCGGCCAGGATGTGGTAACCAATCAGTTCTTTATTGACCATAACCAGGACAACGAGGCATTGGACCCCGTAACCCGGGAGATTGTCATGGAGCGGGACAGGGAACGCCTGCGGAAGATGACCTTTTACTGCTTTACCAATGAATGCCTGAGAGATTACATACTGAGATATTTTGGGGAGTATGGAAGCAATTACTGCGGCAATTGCTCAAACTGTCTGAGCCAGTTTGAGACAGTGGATGTGACGGATATTTCCCGGATACTCATTGGATGTGTGGAGAGCTGCCGGCAGAGGTACGGAACCAATGTGATTATTGATACGGTCCGCGGGGCCAACACAGCCAAGATACGCAATTACAGGATGGATGAGAACCCGCATTATGGGGAGCTGGCAAAGGTACCGGCCTACAAGCTGCGCCAGGTTATGAACCATCTGATGCTGAACGGATATCTGGCAGTGACAAACGATGAGTATGCGATTGTGAAATTGACAGGAAAGTCAAAGGGGATCCTGGAAGAAGGAGAGCAGGTGGCCATGAAGATGGCCAGGGAAGCGGAGCATCCCGCCAAAGTGGCCGGTGCGAGTGCCGGAAAGGGAAGAAAAGGCAGGAAGGGGCTGGCCGCAGCGGGAGGCGCAGAGTTTACGGAAGCAGACGAAACGCTGTTTGAGAAGCTGCGCGCTGTCAGGACAGAGATTGCAAAGGAAGAAAAGGTGCCGCCTTATATTGTATTTTCGGATAAGACGTTGACCCATATGTGTATCGTGAAGCCGGCTACCAAAGCGGAGATGCTGGAAGTTTCAGGCGTGGGAGAGTTTAAGTATGAGAAGTACGGGGAGCGTTTTTTGGCTTGTGTGCAGGCGGAAATGAACAGCAGGCATGCCATAAAGGACAATTATGCCGCAAGAGATAATCACTCCGTAAAAGGCAATTATGCAAATCATGAAAAAAAGAGCCATATAGAAGACGAGATGTTTTTTGAGGGGGATGATTTGTATTTTACCAGCGATAGTGATGAGTTCGACGACTGGTCGCTGGAGACAGCTCTGACCGCCTGGGAATGCGGGAGCCAGGAAAATGAGAGCCGGGGAGCTGGCCGCCCGGATCCGATACTCAGAACAGACCAGTCTGAACAATAAAAGGAGATGGATACATTGAAACGTTCAGATTAAACTATGTTTACCAAAGAGAACATCTTTGGAAAAGGAGCGGAAAACACCGGCTTTGCCATTGATAACTTCATGGATTTGGGGAATGTTAAATAGTAAAAATAAGACGTTGAAACCAATTCCCATATTGACCATGAATTCATCAGGAGGAAGGCGCATCCATGAAATTTGACGCAGTTTACTTTGAACCGGCTATCTTTGACTACCCTCTGGGCCGGCAGCTCAGGGAGGAATACAGGGACCTGCCGTGGATTCCCATTGAGAGCCATAATTCCATCCGGGAAATGCAGGAAAAGCCCAATGACCAGTTCGGACACATGAAACGCAATCTGATTGCGGGCATACGAAAGACACACAAATACGTGGAAAACCACAAGGTTTCCGACTATCTGGTCCCATATACCTCATCCGGCTGTACGGCCATGTGCCTGTACTGCTATTTGGTGTGCAATTATAATAAATGCGCCTATCTCAGACTGTTTGTGAACCGGGAGCAGATGCTGGACCGAATGATCAAAAAGGGTAAAAACAGCGGGAAGCCGCTTACCTTTGAGATTGGAAGCAACAGTGACCTGGTGCTGGAGAACACCATTACGGGAAACCTTCTGTATACAATTCCGCGTTTTGCGGAGGAGGGGGAGGGGAAACTTACATTTCCAACCAAGTTTCATATGGTGGAACCCCTGTTGGACCTGGATCACAGAGGCAAGGTGATTTTCCGCATGAGCGTCAACCCTCAGCCTATTATCCAAAAGATAGAGCTGGGCACATCCGGCTTAAAACAGAGAATTGAAGCTGTAAATCATATGTGTGAGGCAGGATATCCCTGCGGACTCCTGATAGCGCCCGTCATATTAATGGAGGGCTGGAGGGAAATGTATACCGGCCTTCTGGAAGAACTGAGGGACGGACTGTCAAATAAAATGAAAAGCCAGATGTTTCTGGAGATTATTTTGATGACCTACTCCTATGTTCACCGGGCCATTAACAGCGAAGCATTTCCAAATGCCCCGGACCTGTATGATAAGGAGCAGATGACGGGCAGGGGACGGGGACGGTACTGCTACCGGGCCGAACCCAGGGCAGAGGCAGAAATCTATCTGCGGGCGGAGATACAGCGTGTACTGGGAGATGTCTCCATACTCTATATAAGCTGACATGAAGGCCGGCCAGGAAGAACGCTATGGGAATGATGAGTACCAGGCCCCTTAACAGGGAAATGATGTGGGCCGGGACAGCCTGTTCCGTGGAGGTAAAAAGGATGGACAGGATGATATTGACCCGCGGCCGGTATTCCGGTAAAATACAGCCTTAGTCCATACCGCAGCATTCCCCTTATTCTGCCGGAATCACCGCAGCCGTAAGCGCTGCTGATTAACGGCTGGATTCCCTGGGCAATGCCGTAGGATACTTCCGTGATAAGGTGTTCTGCATGGTGACCTCCTGGAATGCTCCGACGCCTTCTGACATCTTGCGGAACACAAAAAAACGCCAGTACCTTCTATCTTCTGGAGCGAATGAGGAACGGAATTCCCCGTTCGTATTGCTCCTGGGCCTGACGATAGAAAGCCTGACGCTGGTATTTTTACCCGACGGCAAAGAACCAGCCTGTGTCCGGACTGCGGATGGGTTGGAATTTGTATGGGGAGATTATAGCATGGGGGAGGATGGGTGCCAATTGCAGAATATTATTTCCGATGATTTCCGATAATTTATTCCGGCTGGGATTCCTGCTGTCCCTTCACAATCTTTTCCATCCGGGCAATTTCCTTCTCCTGCACATCAATAATATTCTGGGCCATGGTGCGTATCTCTTCATAGTCTGTATATTCCAGAATATCCCTGGCCATATCCACAGCCATCTGATGATGCATGATCATACCCTCGGCAAAGGCCTGGTCCAGGCTGTCCGCTCCGGAGGCATCCATGTGGCGGGACATGGAGTCATCGGCAAACATTTTGCTGTACTGCTCCAGATAAGCGTCCTCCTTTGTCTGGTCCTTTTTTCCGTCCTTTTCATACGATTTAACCAGCTCGTTCATCTGTTTGAGTTCGTCCTTCTGGGCGGTTATGATATCCTGGGCAATGGTTTTCAGTTCATCGCTTTTCCCCTGGTAGCTCAGATAGCTCTCAGACATCTTGATGGCTGCCTCGTGGTGGGGAATCATGCCCCGCAGAAAGTCCAGGGAGGCATTTCCTGATTTCTCCCGGATGACCATATCCTCCATCATATTCATCATGATGGAATCCTGTTCGGTCAGGTAACGGCTCAGGTCGTCTCCGGATGTATTCATATGCCCGTTATGTCCGCTGTGGCCGGCGGCATTGCCGGAATCTGAGGATGCCTGTTCCCGGGAGCCCGTTTCTGTGTCCGCCTGTGGCGCCGCGGACCCGGCGGTGCTTTCTGTCTGGCTTTCAGAGGCCTGTCCGTTATCAGTGCCGCTGCGGTTGTTGGCAAAGGCGGCTGCCACGGCCACGATAATGACCAGGGCCACGCAGATGCCGATGACCCATGTGCGCATATTTTTGTTCATAATCTCTTTCTCCTTTTATCCTTAAATCGGGTGGATTTAATCTGACATAAATTAGTATTTGCTAAATTCAGGAAAATATTCTCCGGTGCATGCCTGCCGGCGCATTTTTGTTTTCCGAAAGAAGGCAGTTGCAGGTTGTGTTTTATTTGACTTTCACTTATAATGAATCATAAATGTTATGATTTTATTGGTGAAAGGAAACACGATGACGGAAATCAGTGCACAGCCATTTGTGAAATGGGCGGGCGGCAAAAGACAATTACTTGGACAGATAAAAGCGAGCCTGCCAAAACATTTTAATGGATATATGGAGCCGTTTGTGGGCGGCGGTGCAGTATATTTTGATTTACAGCCGGAAAAATCCATTATTAATGATATAAACGAATCATTGATTAATGCTTACCTGCAGATAAAAATTTCACCAGAAGAATTTGCCGATGCCATTTCAGAGTATGATAAACGAATCGCGGATGGCGGAAAAGAGTATTATTATAAAGTCCGGGAATTCTATAATGATAAAATGATGCGGGCGGAATACGATATGGAATTAGCTGTTCTGTTCGTGTTCCTCAACAAGCACTGCTTTAACGGTCTTTACAGAGTAAACGCAAGAGGTCTGTTTAATGTACCGTATAATAACAGTGTGAGAGAATCGTGCAGTAAAGAAAGCATTTTGGCTGTATCGCGGAGCCTTCAGAAGGTGAATATTATGAAAGGCGATTTTCAGAGTGCCTGTGATTTGGCTAAGAAGGATGATTTTGTTTTTATAGACAGTCCCTACGCTCCTTTGAATCCAACATCCTTTGAGTCTTACACAAAGGAGGGATTTGATATCGAGAGCCACAGACGTCTGGCTGCCGTGTTCAGAGAACTTACAGAACGGGGATGTTACTGTATGCTGACAAATCACAATACAGATTTTATCAATCAGTTATATGCAGATTTCAACAAAGTGGTAGTGGATGTAAAGCGCATGATAAATTCTGACGGAAAGAACCGCGTGGGTCAGGAGATCATCATTACGAATTATTAGAGGTATATCTATGGAAGAACTGATGCGGGGAAAAATCCAGGCATATTATGGAACTGATACAAAAAGGCTTTATCTGGGTGACTGTCTTGAGCTGCTGCGGAAAATAAAGCCGGAAAGCGTTGATATGATATTCGCGGATCCGCCCTATTTTCTGAGCAATAACGGCATAACCTGCAAAGGGGGAAGAATGGTATCAGTCAATAAGGCATCCTGGGATGAAGGCGGGGATTTTAAGGAAAACCATGCTTTTAACCGCAGGTGGATCCGCATGTGCAGAAGGGTGCTTAGGCCCAACGGAACCATATGGATATCCGGTACACTGCATAATATATATTCAATAGGAATGGCGCTTCAGCAGGAGCGGTATAAGCTAATCAATAATATTACCTGGAAGAAAACAAACCCGCCGCCAAATCTGGCCTGCCGATGCTTCACCCATTCCACAGAGACGATTCTGTGGGCCAGGAAGGATGAAAAGAAAGCCAGACATCTATTTAACTATGAGCAGATGAAGAAAATGAACGGCGGGAAACAGATGAAGGATGTGTGGGAGGGAAGCCTCACCAGGCCGTCCGAAAAGTGGGCCGGCAGGCATCCCACACAAAAACCGGAGTATTTACTGGAACGAATCATTTTGGCGTCCACGGAAAAGGGCGACGTGGTATTGGATCCGTTTTGCGGTTCCGGGACAACCGGGGTGGTGTCCGGAAAGTACGGAAGGCAGTTTATCGGAATTGACAATAACGAAGAATATCTGGATATAGCGAAGAAACGTTTGGATCATATACAGGAGGCATTGGAGTGGTAAAAAGAGATTTTGACGCATGGCTTAGTAAATTCCGGGCAAGCATTTCAGGGTACCGGTATTACATAGATTTTGAAAAGGTAGTCCGCAATGTGGAGGATATAAAAATCGAGTTAAACATACTAAATTCACTGATAGGTTCTGTGAATATAGAAGATGATTTTGAAAAAATAATAACAAAATATCCGGAAACCCTGTCCTGCATTCCCCTGCTTCTGGCAGTGCGGAGCAATGAAATATATGCCCAGGATGAGGACGGCGCATTTGAGTATCATTTTAAAACAATGAATTATGATATGGATCAATATAAAATATTTATGAGAAAAACAGGATTGTTTGACTTATTGCAGAAGCATCTGGTAAATAATCTGGTTGATTATGCGCTGGGGATTGAGACAGGACTTGATTCCAATGGCCGCAAGAACCGCGGCGGGCACCAGATGGAAGAGCTGGTGGAGAAATATATCATTGCCGCGGGATTTACTAAGGATGAGAGCTACTTTAAAGAGATGTACCTTAAGGATATTGAGGATAAATGGGATATTGATTTATCCGCCCTGTCCAACGAAGGCAAGGCGGCAAAGCGGTTTGACTTCGTGGTAAAAACAGAGTCCATGATTTATGCGGTTGAAACGAATTTTTACAGCGGCGGCGGCTCGAAGCTGAATGAAACGGCCAGAAGCTATAAGATGCTTTCCCAGGAGGCAGACACAATCGAAGGATTTTCTTTTGTGTGGTTTACGGATGGTATTGGCTGGAAAAGCGCGAAAGGGAATCTGCGGGAAACCTTTGAAGCAATGGAGCATGTTTACAATATTGACGATATGGAGCATTCGGTTATGACTGAGCTTCTGGTGTGATGCCAATAAAGGATAGAAAAGTGTGCAGAAATATGATAAAATTAAAAAGCAGAGATAAAAACACAACGCGGGATCAAAGCCTGCAGAGCCGGTAGGTAGTCCGGCCGCATTCCCATAGTCCTGCCTGAAACGGCGGGGTAACAGGAATGTAAGTAACCCTCCCTCCTTGGGTCGTCCGTTCTTTGTTCATCACATTTCAAAGGAGGAATTGTCATGGACAAAGTATCGGTGGTACTGAGAGTGTTTTTTGAGGACCCATTCTGGATTGGAGTACTGGAACGGGTGGAAGGCGGGAGGATGACCGTGTGCAAGATTACCTTTGGCCCGGAGCCGAAGGATTACGAGGTACACGGATTCCTGGCAAAGGAATACTACGGTCTGCGGTTTAGTCCGGCTGTGGCAGCTGCTGTAAAGGAGAACCGTAAAAACCCCAAGCGTGTGAGACGCCAGGTCAGGAAGGAACTTCGGGAGTCAGGCATGGGAACGAAATCCCAGCAGGCCCTGAAATTGCAGCAGGAGCAGATAAAGACTGGCAGGAAGGCGGTAAGCAAAGAGAATAAGGAAGCAAAAGCCATACGCCAGTTTGAACTGAAGCAGCAAAAAAGGAAAGAAAAGCACAGGGGCAGGTAACGCTGCCTCTGTGTTTTTGAAAACATGAAAGTGAGGGCCGCCATCCATGAAAATAGACCGTCTCATCGGAATCCTGTCCATCCTTCTCCAGCGGGAAAAGGTAACCGCCCCCTATCTGGCGGAAAAGTTTGAGGTATCCCGCAGGACCATCAACCGGGATATAGAGGATATCTGCAAGGCCGGAATTCCTCTTGTCACCAGCAGGGGACCCGGAGGCGGAATTTCCATTATGGAGGGATACCGCATGGACCGCACCCTGATTACATCCGGGGAAATGGAGGCAATCCTGGCAGGGCTCAGAAGTCTTGACAGCGTATCGGGTTCCGCCAGGTACCGCCTGCTGATGGACAAGCTGGCCCCCGGAAAGCAGGATATGATAAGCAGCAGCGGCAGTATCCTCATCAATCTGTCGTCCTGGTACCGGCAGTCCCTTGCGCCTAAAATCCATCTGATTCAGGAGGCCATAGAGACCTGCCGCCTTATGAAAATGAGGCGGACCGTCCCTTCCCTATCCGTTTTCTGGTAAAGGCACGGTGCAAACCGTCCATTAAATGGAGGATTGTAGATGAATTTGGTCCTGAGACCCTGGAGGAACTGCCGGATGGTAATTTTATGTTTACAGCCGGATACTCGGACAAAGAAAACCTGTTTTGCTGGATTCTGAGCCTGGGAGACCAGATTGAGCTTTTGGAACCCGGTGAATTCCGGGCGGAGCTTGCAGAGCTGGGACGCCGTATTTATGATATTTACAGATAGATATGGACTAATAAAAGGAGGACTCAATATGGCTTCCAGCCTGGAATATGTTCAGTATGTAACGGCGCAGTTAAGCGGCGCGGGCGTTATTTCCTATAAAAAATTATTTGGCGAGTATGGCCTGTGGTGCGGGGGAAAGTTCTTTGGAACAGTAGAGAATAACCAGTTTTATGTAGTATCTGGTGGAGGAGCTGGATGACAGAGAGTTTCTGACTGCCCTGGTCCTGGATACCTGCAGTCAGCTACCGGACCCATCCCTGCCAAAACGAAAATAACTACTTTCCCAATCCCGTATTTTATATTATAATAAGATAGCATGACGAAAATTATAATATATTAGGAGAAGATACATATGGAAAGAAAAGTAGGAACAATTTCGAGAGGAATCCGCTGCCCGATTATCCGTGAAGGAGACAATCTTGCTGAAATCGTGGTAGACAGTGTTTTGGATGCAGCGGAAAGCGAAGGCTTTGAAATCAGGGACAGGGATGTCATTTCCGTGACAGAGTCCGTGGTTGCCAGGGCTCAGGGCAATTACGCTTCCATTGATGCCATTGCGGGGGACGTGAAGGCAAAACTTGGCGGGGAGACCATCGGCGTCATTTTCCCGATTCTGTCCAGAAACCGTTTTTCCATCTGTCTGAAGGGAATTGCCAAAGGCGCAAAGAAGGTTGTTCTGATGCTCAGCTATCCCAGCGACGAGGTGGGAAACTCCCTGGTATCCTTGGATCAGGTAGACGAGGCCGGTATTAATCCTTACAGCGATGTGCTGGATTTGAAGCGCTACAGGGAACTGTTTGGGGAGAACAAGCACCCGTTTACCGGTGTGGACTATGTGGCCTATTACTGCCAGCTGATTGAAGAACAGGGCGCGAAGGCCCAGGTGGTATTCGCAAATAATCCAAGGGAAATCTTAAATTATACCAAGCGGGTGCTGACCTGTGACATCCATTCGCGTATGCGCACCAAGCGCATCTTAAAGGAGGCAGGCGCAGAGGTGGTATGCGGCATGGATGACATCCTGAATGCCCCGGTGGACGGAAGCGGCTGCAATGAAAAATACGGCCTTTTGGGCTCCAACAAGTCAACCGAGGACACCATTAAGCTGTTCCCGCGGGATTGTATGGATTTGGTAAACGATATTCGGAACAAAGTCCTGGACCGCACAGGAAAGCATGTGGAAGTCATGGTATACGGCGACGGCGCGTTCAAGGATCCGGTAGGAAAAATTTGGGAACTGGCCGACCCGGTGGTATCTGTTGCCAATACAGAAGGACTGGAAGGCACGCCAAACGAAGTGAAATTAAAGTATCTGGCTGACAATGATTTTAAGGATTTGTCCGGAGAAGCCTTAAAGAATGCCGTTTCCCAGAGAATCAAGGAGAAGAAATCCGATCTGGTGGGCGACATGGCATCCCAGGGAACCACGCCGAGAAGACTCACCGATCTGATAGGATCACTTTGTGACCTTACCAGTGGTTCCGGCGATAAGGGTACACCGGTCATTTTGGTTCAGGGATATTTTGATAACTATACAAACTAAGCCATAATGATGATAAGGCATGGAGGGCTGAAGGCTTTTAGGGAGCGTTCAGCCCTTGTTTTAGGAGGTTATGATGGGAAAATTAAAACTGGGTATTCTGGGCAACGGCTATCTGGCCGATATTATTGTGGAAGCCGGTCTGAAAGGAATGCTGGATGAATATGAGCTGGTGGGAGTTTTGGGCAGGACCAGGGAAAAGACAGAGCTTCTGGCAAAAAAAGGCGGGTGTCAGGCATGCGGCACCATAGACGAGCTTCTGGCGCTGTCCCCTGACTATGTTGCGGAGGCAGCCTCGGTCCAGTCTGTAAAGGACTGCGGAGTGAAGATTCTGGAATCCGGGGCCGGCATGATTGTGCTGTCCATCGGAGCATTTGCGGATCATGAATTTTTTGGACAGGTAAAGGCCGCGGCTGCCGGCCACAAAACCAGGGTGTACATTGCGTCCGGTGCGGTGGGAGGATTTGATGTGCTGCGGACCATATCCCTTATGGGGCAGGCAGAGGCAGGCATCAGGACAAGGAAAGGACCGGCGTCCTTAAAGGGAACCCCGCTTTTTGTAGAGCGCCTGATGGAGGACGGACCGGAGAGCCATGTATTTCACGGCAGCGCAAAGGAAGCCATTTCCCTCCTGCCTACCAAGGTAAATGTGGCTGTGGCCTCATCCCTTGTGACCGCGGGGCCGGAGGATACCCGTGTGGATATATACAGCGTTCCAGGCATGGTTGGGGATGACCATAAGATCACATCCGAGATAGAAGGAGTGAAGGCTGTTGTGGATATTTATTCCAGCACCAGCGCCATTGCCGGCTGGAGCGTGGTGGCGGTTTTACAGAATATTGTATCACCAATCGTATTTTAGGAGGAAATGGACATGTTTAAGAAATTAGTGGCTATTGAGCCGGTGAGCCTGATACCCAGCGCAGAGGAGGAACTGCACCGGTATGCGGGAGAGATAACATTGCATGAGGATGTGCCGTCCGGCGATGGGGAAATCATCCGGCGTATCGGTGACGCGGACGCGGTGCTGGTAAGCTACACATCCAGAATCAGCCGTCATGTGATCGAGAGCTGCCCATCCATCCGGTACATTGGCATGTGCTGCAGCCTCTATTCTGAGGAAAGCGCCAATGTAGACATTGCCTGTGCCAGGGAACGGGGCATCACAGTGCTTGGAATCAGGGATTACGGCGACAGGGGGGTGGTGGAATACGTGCTCAGTGAGCTGGTGCGTTTCCTTCACGGCTTTGACCGTCCCATGTTTCGTGATATGCCCGTTGAAATCACGGATTTAAAGGTGGGTATCATCGGAATGGGCGTATCAGGAGGAATGATAGCCGATGCCCTGAAGTTCATGGGGGCGGATGTGTCCTATTACAGCCGTTCCAGGAAGCAGGACAGAGAAGACCAGGGGATGACTTACAGGCCCTTAAAGGAACTGCTGGACCGCAGCGAGGTGGTCTTTGCCTGCCTGAATAAAAATGTGATTCTGCTTCATGAGAAGGAATTCAGGCAGCTGGGGCAGGGAAAGCTCCTGTTCAATACCTCCATTGGACCGGCATTCGACCTTCCTGCCCTGAAAACATGGCTGGATCAGGGAAATAATTACTTCATCTGCGATACAGAGGGAGCCCTGGGAGACAGCACCGGAGAACTGCTTGGTCATCCGGGCGTATTCTGTGCACGCATCTCAGCAGGCAGGACAAAACAGGCCTTTGATTTGCTCAGCAAAAAGGTGCTGGACAATATTCGCGCATACCTGGAGCAGTAGTTATTGCTTTATGTTTCGTCATCCCATTTGAAATCACACTGTTCCAGATTTTCACATATCTTTTCCATGGTGCCGCAGAATGCTTCCATTTCATCCTGCCCCAATCCTTTCCATATAACATCATCCACCATTTCCAGTACCCTGCGTACCTTATGGGCCTCTGCCACCCCTTCACCGGTGAGGCAAATCAGATAGGACCTGCGGCATCCAGGATCTTTTTCTCTTACCAGGTAGCCGGATTCCTCCAGACGGTCCAGGGAACGGGACATGGTGGTCACATCCATATGGCAGAAATCTGACAATTCTTTCTGTGTTATATGGTCCCGGGCCAGCAGCACATCCAGGATGCGGGCGTGGCCCTGGCCGAAGGTTAGGCCAATCCGGGTGAAATGGGGCTGCATCAGATGTTTTCTTGCCCTTTCCGCTCTCACCAGGAGGCGGCGTACTTGTTCTTGTTTCATCATGGTTCTTGCTTCCTTTCTTTATTCCAGTTCAAACTGGCCTGTGTACAGTTTATAATAACGCCCTCTCTGGTCAATGAGTTCATCGTGGCTTCCGCGTTCTATGATTTCGCCCTTTTCCAGTACCATAATGGCCTTGGAGTTGCGGACCGTGGACAGTCTGTGAGCGATTACAAAGACGGTGCGCCCTTCCATCAGCGCGTCCATTCCCTTTTCAATGAGTTTTTCCGTCCGGGTGTCAATGGAGCTGGTGGCCTCATCCAGAATCAGCACAGGAGGGCGGGAGATGGCTGCCCGCGCAATAGCCAGAAGCTGGCGCTGCCCCTGGGACAGGTTGGCGCCGTCGCTGTGAAGGGGCGTATCATAACCCTGGGGCAGACGGCGGATGAAGGAGTGCGCATTGGCTACCCTGGCTGCATTTACCACGTCCTCGTCCGTGGCGTCCAGCCGTCCGTAACGTATGTTGTCCGCTATGGTCCCTGTAAACAGGTGGGTATCCTGGATGACCATGGAAAGGCTGCGGCGCAAATCGTCCTTTTTAATGGTCCTTATGTCAATGCCGTCATAGGTTATGCTTCCCTGCTGTATTTCGTAGAAACGGTTCACCAGATTAATAATGGTGGTCTTTCCTGCGCCGGTGGAACCTACGAACGCGATTTTCTGCCCGGGTTTGGCGTAGAGGCTTATGCCGTTCAGGATGGTTTTCTCCGGCGTGTATCCGAACACAACCTGGTTGAAACGCACATCCCCCTCAAGGGGAATGAGACGGAAGCCGGATTGGGAGCCGGTATGGGTCTGCGCCGTATCAACCGAATCCTCATCCGGCACCTTCCAGGCGAAACAGTGGGTAAATTCCCTGCATTCTTCCCAGCCGCCATTGTCATTCTTTCGCACATTACACAGTGTCACTGTGCCTTCATCCAGTTCCTGGGTCTCGTTCATCATATCAAAAATGCGCTCGGCTCCCGACAGGGCGGCCAAAAGAAAGTTTATCTGCTGGGTAAACTGGTTCATGGGCATGGCACTCTGGCGCACATACACCAGATAGGATGCCAGTGTCCCCAAATCCGTAAGGCCTGACAGGGCAAACAGGCCGCCCACACAGGCTGACAGGGCATAGTTTACATAGGACAGGGCCACTATGGTGGGAACCGTCATGCCGGAATAGGTCAGGGCTTTGGTGGCCGCTGTTCGGAATGCCTCGTTGCGGCGGCAGAATTCCTCGTAGTCCTGTGCCTCGTGATTGAATACTTTTTCCACCTTCTGGCCAGTCACCATCTCCTCCACAAAGCCGTTGATGCTGCCCAGGTATTTCTGCTGCTGGGTAAAATACTTCCTGCTCCTTTTTCCATTATAGCGGATAAACAGAACCATGAGAATCAGAAATGCCATGACAATAAGGGAAAGACGCCAGTCCAGCACCAGCAGCATGGTAATGGTTCCTGTTATGGTTATGAAGCTCTGTATCATCATGGCAAAGCTGTTGTTAAGGGCTTCGCTGATGGTGTCCACATCGTTGGTGAAACGGCTCATCAGCTCCCCGTGGGTATGGGCGTCAAAGTAGGTAAGGGGAAGGCGCTGGGTGTGCCGGAACAAATCGGACCGGATTTCGTTCACCACCTTCTGGGAAATGTGGACCATCATCTGATTGTAGGCATAACAGGAGAGCGCGCCGCACAGGTACAGCGCTCCCATGACCAGAAGCATTTTCACAAGCCCCGGTATGTCTCCCGGGAGAATGAAACGGTTGATGACCGGTTTTAACATGTATGTTCCCAATATGCTGGCCAGGGCGCTGATTGTCACCAGGAGGGCGATAACCAGCATATACCACTTGTGCCGCCCCAGATAGCTGAGCATCTGCTTTAAGGTGCGTCTGGTATCCTTGGGACGGTTATAATTTGCTATTCTTGCCATTACAGATTCGCCCCTTCCTGTTGAGAATGATAGATGTCCTGATAAATCTGGTTGGAAGCCAGCAGGGTTTCGTGGCTGCCTACCGCGTTCACCCGTCCGTCCTCCAGTATAATGATTTGGTCTGCGTGGGCCACTGAGGATATGCGCTGGGCAATGATGATTTTGGTTGTATCCGGCATGCTCTTTGCCAGTCCGTCCCGGATTTTGGCCTCTGTGGCAGTATCCACCGCGCTGGTGGAATCATCCAGAATCAGCACCTTGGGAGACTTGAGGATAGCCCTGGCAATGCAGAGTCTCTGCTTCTGCCCGCCTGACACATTGATGCCTCCCTGGCCCAGCTCTGTTTCATATCCGCGTTCCAGGCGGTCGATGAATTCATCCACGCAGGCAATGCGGCAGGCCTCCTCGATTTCCTGGTCCGTGGCCGTTTCCCTGCCCCAGCGCAGGTTATCCTTTACCGTGCCGGAAAACAGAGTGTTTTTCTGGAGCACCATGGCGATAGAATCCCTCAGTCCCTTAAGGGGGTATTCCCGGACCGGGCGGCCATCTATATATACCGTGCCATTCGTGACATCATAGAGTCTGGGAATCAGCTGCACCAGCGTGCTCTTGGCAGCGCCTGTCTGTCCGATGATGCCCACGGTCTGTCCCGCCTTTATATGAAAGGAAATGTCGGAGAGCACATATTCGGCAGCATCCTGGTTGTATTTAAAGTACACATGCTCAAACCGGATATCGCCATGCTCCACTTCCAGGGGACTGGATCCGTCCTCCTTGATGTCGATTTCCTCATCCATGACTTCCGAGATACGTTTCCAGGAAGCCAGGGCTCTGGTGGTCATGAGGAACACATTGGAGAACATCATCAGTGAATTTAAAACCTGCAGGACATAGCTCAGGAAACCGGTGAGCTCACCCACCTTCACGCCGCCTATGGTGACCAGCCTGCCGCCGAACCACAGGATGCACAGGATGGTGGAGTACATGACTAACTGCATGGCAGGCATGTTTAAGACTGCCAGACGGAAGGCTTTTTCCGCCGTGAACCGCAGATTGTAATTGACCTCCTCGAATTTCCAGATTTCATGATCGCCCCTGACATAGGATTTCACCACACGGATGGCGGCCAGGTTTTCCTGAATGATGCGGTTTACCATGTCAATGGCGCCCTGCATTACGCTGTACAGGGGGCGCACATGGCTGATGATGAAAAACAGCAGCACACCCAGGACAGGAGCAGCCACCAGAAACACCATGGCCAGCTGCGGATTGATGTAAAAGGAGGCAGCCATGGCGGTGAGCATCATGACCGGGGATCGGAAAGCGGGCCGCATGCCTGCGGCCACGGAGTTCTGTATGGTGGTTACGTCGCTGGTAAGACGGGTCACCAGGGAGGAGCTGCTGAAATGGTCTGTGTTGGCAAAGGAAAACTGCTGCAGCTTTGCAAACTCCGCCTTGCGGATTTCGGCTCCCAGTCCCTGGCCGCACCGGGCCGAGAACATGGCGGAGCCCTGGCCCAGCACAAGGGAGATAAGGGCAAAGAGAACCATCTGCAGCCCTTTCATCAGGATATAGCGCCTGTCTCCATTGACCACGCCCACATCCACAATGGAAGCCATGACCAGGGGGATGATGAGCTCAAACACGGTTTCGGCTTCAATACAGAAGACGGCCATGACGGCATCCCTTTTGTAGGGCTTCAGATAAGATAAAAATTCCTTCATTCCGGAATCCTCCTTCATTGATTGTTTCATTTGCAATCACAATAGTTGCACATACAACTATTGTATGCTCATGTATTGAAAATGTCAATCGTGTTGTGATATACTCTTAGATATGCATGGGAATGAAAACAGAAACGCTCTAAGTCAAAAGAGGAGAACAATATGAGAAGGATAATTTGCGTGCCGTTTTTGCTGGCGGCCCTGACGGCGCTGTCTGTCCTGCCGGTTCAGGACTGTCTGGCCTATGGGCCGGGAGACAGTTGGTATTATGGCTATTACCGCAGAGGCGGTCCCGGAGTGGAGTATGATTACGGGACGGCGCCGTCAGGAACCTACGATTACGGCGGCCCTTCGGCGCCTCAGGGCAATGCCCAGGTCACCGCGGATAATACGGTCAGGGCTTATCCCGGCTTTAACTCTAATGTGCCGGACACGTCCACTGCCCAGTTTGCCCCCGGATACTGGTGGGATCCCAATGACGATTATTGGGACGACTGGGATGAATGGGACGACGAGGATGACTGGTGGTATTACAACGGAGGCCCCGGAGTACAGTACGGCCAGGGCTGGAGATACAGTCCCGGAGGCTGGTGGTTCCAGCTCTATGGCGGCAGCTGGCTGTCAGGGGGGTGGCAGCTCATACATAACAGATGGTACCGCTTTGACCAAAATGGATATATGCTGACCGGGTGGTTTACGGACAGCGACAATAACCGCTATTATCTGAATCCCCTGGATGACGGTACCCTGGGGATGATGCGCACAGGCTGGCAGATGATAGACGGAAAGCTTTATTATTTCAATACCCAGTCAGACGGGACCATGGGACGCCTGCTTGTAAACACCACAACCCCGGACGGCTATGTGGTGGGAGCGGACGGGGTTTTGATTCAGTAGCGGAGAAAACCCCGGCGCCTGTGGCAAGCAGGAGCCGGGGTTTCCTGATTTTTGTCGTATGGTAAATTTAAGACCAGAAGCAATTTTTTCTTTCGTATCCTTATTTATATGGTAACTGTATGGTAATCCCTCTCTTTTGTATCTTGGTTCAATGCCTGGGAGCCGTTCCATCCGGTATGTGTGTGATGGAGTGTAATGCAATGTTGGAATTTCGCGCGGCTCTTTGCCGCCCTTTTGGTTTATGATTGTATGTTCCGGAATCCCTGTCCCCTGGGGCTTTAGCGGCTGCCCGCTCCTGCCCCGGCATCTTTCTTTCATCCGTTCATAATGTTAATGCGGGGCGGGGATTTTTTATTGCAAAAAAAAATTGCCGCTTATTGCCAGTGTACATATTATGTGATAATATAAAGGTTGTTTTACAGAAAAGAGGATACAATCATGTTACAATATCTCATTGTGTGCCCGTTGGTATTCCTGGCCGGACTGGTGGATTCCATTGCAGGAGGAGGCGGGCTTATTGCCTTGCCTGCATATCTTATTGCAGGGGTGCCCGCCCATGTGGCACTGGGTACCAATAAGCTCAGCTCAGCCCTGGGCACCACTGTTTCCACGGCCCGCCTGGCAAAGCACGGTTTTCTGAAGGGAAAGGTGTTCATGGCGGTCTGTTCCTCGGCGGCAGCCCTGACAGGCTCGGCCCTGGGAGCCCATCTGGCCCTCATGGTGCCGGAATCCGTCATCAAGCACATGATGATTGTGGTGCTGCCCGTTGCAGCGTTTTACGTGCTCAGGAACAAGGATATGGGAGCGAGGGACAGGACGGATGATATTTCCAGAAACAAGGTGTTTGCCGTCTGCATGGCGGCAGCCTTTTTTGTGGGGGGATATGACGGCTTTTACGGACCCGGAACAGGAACCTTCCTGATTCTTATTCTCACAGGGGCTGCCGGGCTGGACGCCCGCAGCGCTTCCGCCCAGACAAAGGTAATCAACCTTTCCTCCAATATTGCGGCCCTTGTGACCTTTATTGCCACTGGAAATGTCTGCTACCCGCTGGGGCTTACGGCAGGCGTCTGTTCCATCGCGGGACACTATATCGGGGCAGGCATGGTGGCCCACGACGGACAGAAGGTGGTCCGTCCCGTGGTCCTGATGGTGCTTGGGGTATTGTTTATTAAAATAGTAAGCGGCGCATAGGAAATAGGAGTGAATCATATGAAATGGAAAAAATTTACATTAACAACCACCACTGAGGCGGTAGACCTGATTAGCAGCATGTTTGACGACATTGGTATAGAAGGAATCGAAATCGAGGATAATGTGCCCCTGACGGAGAAGGAGACAAAGGGAATGTTCATTGACATCCTTCCTGAGCTTCCTCCGGACGAAGGGGTTGCCAGGATAAGCTTTTACCTGGATGATGACGCGGATGTGGCGGATTATCTCAAACGGGTGGAAGAGGGCCTGGACGAGCTGTCGCCATTTGCGGAGCTGGGCGCCAGAACTATCACCGCGTCGGAGACAGAGGACAAGGACTGGATTAACAACTGGAAACAGTACTTTAAGCCCTTTACAGTGGACGATATTCTGATTAAGCCTACCTGGGAAACCATACCGGAGGAGCACAAGGACAAGCTTCTGGTGCAGATTGATCCGGGTACTGCCTTTGGAACCGGTATGCATGAGACCACCCAGCTGTGCATCCGCCAGCTTAAGAAGTATGTGAACCGGGACACCCTTGTGCTGGATGTGGGAACAGGCAGCGGCATTCTGGGAATCACGGCCCTGAAACTGGGGGCTAAAGAGGTGTGGGGCACGGATCTGGATGAAAATGCCATTAACGCCGTAAGAGAGAACCTGGAAGCCAACAGCATTCCTGAGGACAGGTTTCATGTACTCCAAGGGAATATCATAGATCAGCTTTCCGTAAAGGAATGGGCAGGATACGGCAAGTACGATGTGGCGGTGGCCAACATACTGGCAGATGTCATCATTCTGCTGGTGGACGAGATACCTGCCCACCTGAAAAAGGGCGGTATTTTCATCACCTCCGGCATTATTGATATGAAGGAGGAAGCGGTGAAGGAGGCGTTTGCACGCTGCCGGGAGCTGGAAATGGTGGAAATCACATACCAGGGAGAATGGGTGAGCGTGACCGCCAGAAGGAAATAGGATGAATGAGGAAGGACCTGAGGGAAAGCCATGCATCATTTTTTTGTGAACCCTGAACAGGTGGAGGACGGCCTGATACGGATAACCGGCCCTGACGTGAACCACATAAAGAATGTTCTGCGCGTAAGGCAGGGGGAGAAAATGCTGGTCAGCGACGGCACCGGCAGGGATTACCTGTGCCAGGCAGAAGAAATCGCCGGACAGGAGGTCGCGGTGCGGATTCTTGAGACAAAGGAGGAGGGGAGGGAGCTTCCTTCCAGAATCTGGCTCTTCCAGGGACTGCCCAAATCTGATAAGATGGAATTCATCATCCAGAAGGCAGTGGAGCTGGGGGCGGCCGGCATTGTGCCGGTGTCCACCAGAAACACGGTGGTCAAGCTGGAGCCGAAAAAGGAAGAGGCCAAGCGCAAGCGGTGGCAGGCCATCGCAGAGAGCGCTGCCAAGCAGTCCAAGCGCAGTCTGGTTCCGCAGGTATGCGGCGTCATGACGCTGAAGGAAGCCTTTGACTATGTGGAGAGCCGGGGCTTTTCCATGCGTCTCATTCCCTATGAACATGAGGAGGGGATGGCCGGCACAAAGGCGGAATTAGACACCCTTGGGCCGGGGCAGGACATTGCTGTGTTCATTGGTCCGGAGGGCGGATTTGATGAACGTGAGATAGATCTGGCCCTTTCAAAGGGGGTGCGGCCCATCAGCCTGGGGCGCAGGATACTGAGGACGGAGACAGCGGGCCTGGCCGTGCTGTCGGTACTTATGATGCGGCTGGAAGGGGCGCTGTAAAGGAGTTTGTATAATGGAAGCATATTTTGACAATTCAGCCACCACGCGTGTATTTGACAGCGTAAAGGATATTGTGGTGAAAACCATGACGGAGGATTACGGCAATCCGTCCGCCAAGCACAGAAAGGGAATGGAGGCGGAGCGGTATGTGCGTCAGGCAGCTGCGGACATTGCCAGGACATTAAAGGTCAGGGATAAGGAAATCCTGTTCACCTCCGGCGGCACGGAATCCAACAATATGGCTCTTATCGGCACTGCCATGGCAAACCAGAGAGCCGGAAAGCATATCATCAGTACCAGAATCGAACACGCCTCGGTTTACAACCCCCTGGCGTATCTGGAGCAGCAGGGGTTTGAGGTCACATATCTGTCTGTGGACAGCCAGGGCCATATATCACTGGAGGAGCTGGAATCCGCCATCCGTCAGGACACCATACTGGTATCCATCATGTATGTAAACAACGAGGTGGGCGCCATTGAGCCGGTGGAACAGATTGCATCCCTTGTCCACGGGAAGAATCCTTCCATCCTTTTCCATGTGGACGCCATACAGGCATACGGCAAGCTTGCCATACGTCCGAAGAAGCAGGGAATCGACCTGTTGTCTGTCAGCGCCCATAAGATTCACGGCCCCAAGGGAGTGGGGTTTCTCTACATCGACGAGAGGGTGAAGATTCGTCCCCTTCTCTACGGAGGCGGCCAGCAGAAGGATATGCGTTCAGGCACGGAAAATGTTCCGGGCATTGCGGGCATGGGCCAGGCGGCCAGGGAAATTTACACGGACCATCAGCAGAAGGTGGAGTACATCACCGGCCTGAAGGATTACATGACAGACCGCATGGCGTCGCTGCCGGGTGTCACCGTCAACAGCCGCAAGGGAATGGAGAGCGCGCCCCAGATTGTCAGCGCAAGCTTTCAAGGGGTGAGAAGCGAGGTCCTTCTTCATGCCCTGGAGGACAAGGGAATCTATGTTTCTTCCGGATCCGCCTGTTCTTCCAACCATCCGGCAATCAGCGGAACCTTAAAGGCCATTGGAGTCAGGCAGGAACTGTTGGATTCTACGCTGAGGTTCAGTTTTGGCGTGTTCAACACAAAGGAAGAGATAGATTACTGTATGGAAGTCCTGGAAGAGCTTCTGCCGGTTCTGAGAAAGTACCACAGAGGCTGATATATGTAAATGAAACGTCCACGCAGGATAACCAGGCGGACGATTAAGCGATAGAAAGAGGTAAAAGATGCAGTACCAGTCATTTTTAATTAAATACGCAGAGATTGGCACCAAGGGCAAAAACCGGTATATGTTTGAGGACGCCCTCATAAAGCAGATCCGCTATGCGCTAAAGAGCGTGGAGGGACAGTTTGACGTCACCAAGGAATCAGGGCGCATCTACGTGAAGGCAGAGACGGACTATGATTACGACGATGCGGTGGAGGCCCTTAGGCGGGTATTCGGCATTGCGGATATCTGCCCCATGGTGCAGATTGAGGATAAGGATTACGAGAACCTGAAAAAACATGTGGTGGAGTACATGGACCAGGTTTATCCGGATAAGAACATCACCTTCAAGGTAAATGCCCGCAGGGGGGATAAGCAGTATCCCGTGACCTCGGAGCAGATTAACCGCGACATGGGAGAGGTGATTTTGGAAGCGTTTCCCCAGATGCGCGTGGACGTCCATCACCCGGATGTGATTCTTCATGTGGAGGTGCGCCAGAGAGTCAACCTGTTTTCCCTGATGATTCCCGGACCAGGAGGCATGCCTGTGGGAACCAACGGCAGAGCCATGCTGCTGCTGTCCGGCGGCATCGACAGCCCGGTGGCAGGCTACATGATTGCCAAGAGAGGCGTGAAGATAGACGCGGTGTATTTCCATGCCCCGCCCTATACCAGCGAGAGAGCAAAGCAGAAGGTGGCGGACCTGGCAAACCTGGTGGCCAGATACGCGGGCCCCATCAATCTCCATGTGGTGAATTTCACGGATATCCAGCTCTACATTTACGATAAGTGCCCCCACGAGGAACTGACCATCATCATGCGCCGCTATATGATGCGGATTGCTCAGACCATAGCGGAACGCACCGGCTCCATCGGCCTGATTACAGGCGAGAGCATCGGGCAGGTGGCCTCCCAGACATTACAGTCCCTTGCAGCAACCAATGAGGTGTGCACCATGCCGGTGTTCCGGCCGGTCATTGGTTTTGACAAGCAGGAAATTGTGGATGTGTCTGAGAAAATCGGCACCTACGAGACATCCATCCAGCCCTACGAGGACTGCTGCACCATTTTCGTGGCCAAGCATCCGGTGACAAAGCCCAACATTAATGTGATTCACAGCTCGGAGCGCCGCCTGGAGGAAAAAATCGACCAGCTGGTGGAGACTGCCCTTGAGACCACGGAACAGATTCTCTGTCAGGGGTAAATGCAAAAAACGTAAAATATGCAGGTACAACCTGGAAACAAACACAAAAAAGAGTCTGCCTCGGCAGACTCTGATGGTTTCTGATGGTCTATGTGCTTTGTCCCGCTGCCCGGGCAGCGAAAGATGAATCAGCAGATTACGCGATGATGTATGGTGCTAAGACAGCCAGAATGTCATCAACGCCGCTCTCGGCATGAATGTTCAGGTCGATTGGCTTGGATAAATCCAGGCTGAAGATACCCATAATAGACTTGGCATCAATCACATATCTGCCGGAAACCAAATCAAAATCAACATCAAACTTAGATAAATCATTTACAAATGACTTAACCTTGTCAATGGAATTTAACGAAATACGAACTGTTTTCATGAGAAAAACCCTCCTTGTGGTATATGTGTATGGATTATGTTTGCAGTGAATCCTGCTTTGCTTTAATACTACAGACAGGGGGACTAAAAGTCAATAGTGAGATTGCATGAAAAACGCAGAAACAATATGGTAATTTGGTTAGAGATCCATAGGGCGGATGCCCCGCATAAAGGGTCGTGACAGACCGTGAACAGGAGGTTTTACAATGCCAAAAGCAGCCCTGCATAACCTGGGATGCAAAGTAAACGCTTATGAGACGGAGGCCATGAAACAGCAGCTGGCGGAGCGCGGTTATGAAATCGTGCCCTTTGACCAGAAGGCTGACGTCTATATTATCAATACATGCTCCGTGACCAATATCGCGGACCGCAAATCCCGCCAGATGCTCCACCGTGCAAAGAAGCTGAATCCGGAGGCTGTGGTGGTGGCGGCGGGCTGTTATGTCCAGGTGGCGTCCGATGCCCTGAAGGAAGACAGCAGCGTGGATATCATTATCGGCAATAACAATAAGGCGCGTCTGGCGGATATACTGGAAGAATATATGAGGGACAGGCAGGGAAATGAGGAAGGCTATGTGCTGGATATTGCCCGGGATCAGGAGTATGAGGAGCTTCATGTAAGCCGCCTGGGAGAACACACCAGGGCCTTTATCAAGGTCCAGGACGGCTGTAATCAATTCTGCAGCTACTGCATCATCCCATATGCCAGAGGCAGGGTCAGAAGCCGGAAGCCGGAGGACGTGGTGGCTGAGGTGGAAGGACTGGTGGCCCGGGGATACAGGGAAGTGGTGCTGACAGGCATTCATTTAAGCTCCTACGGAACGGAGCATATGGAAGGAAGCCCGGTAAAGGGCGGCGACTGGGACAGCGGCCCGCTTTGGGATTTGATAGAGCGGATTCACCGGGTGGAGGGATTAAAGCGCATCCGTCTGGGCTCCCTGGAACCCAGAATCATCACCGAGGAATTTGCCGGGAAGCTGGCCGGCCTGCCGGAATTCTGTCCTCATTTCCACCTCTCCCTCCAAAGCGGCTGCGACGCCACGTTAAAACGGATGAACCGCCATTATACCACGGAGGATTATCTCAGACGCTGCGGCATACTCAGGGAGACCTTTGACCATCCGGCCATTACCACGGATGTGATTGCCGGTTTTCCGGGAGAGACAGAGGAGGAGTTTGAGAGCACCAGAAGGTTTCTGGAGACCGTGCGCTTTTATGAGATGCATGTTTTTAAATACTCCAAACGCCAGGGTACCAAGGCGGCTGTCATGAAGGACCAGGTTTCGGAGCAGGTAAAGGCGCGGCGCAGTGACGTGCTGCTGGAACTGGAAAGAACCATGTCCCGTGAGTACAGGGAGCGTTTTGTGGGGAGCCGGATATCGGTCCTGTTTGAGGAAGAGACTGAGATTGGGGGAAAATGGTATATGATAGGCCGCACCCCTCAGTATGTCAGGGCAGCCCTGCCGCTGGAGGATGGAATGGACAGGGAGCAGCTGGCCGGGGGCATCATGGAGCTTTCTGCTTCCGGCCTTTTGAATGATGAGATTTTAAAGGTAGAATTTTCTTAAAAAAAGGAACATATTTCCGAAAAGACGGAAAGATTGTGCGACATTTTACAGAAACATGACAATAATTAGAAAAAATTAAGAAAATAATCTATTGCCGAATAGCAAAATATAATGTAGAATAGAGAAGAATACTTAAAGGACGTGATGACATGGGCAATATAAAAGATACTCAATATTTTCAAGCTGTTCAGGACAAAAAGATAGAAGTAAGCGACGTACTGGAGCAGGTATATATTGCCTTGACTGAAAAGGGGTATAATCCCGTGAACCAGATCGTGGGTTATATCATGTCTGGGGACCCGACTTATATTACCAGCCATAAAGGCGCCAGAAGTCTTATCATGAAGGTTGAACGGGATGAGATTCTGGAGGAACTGATGGCTGTGTATATTGATGCCCGTCTGAAATAAGAACTGTTTCAGACTGGTTCCGGGGCAATCTGCAGGGGCGCTCCAGGGGCATCCGGCCCGCCACGGGCAGGCAGGATATGCGGCGTGAATAACAGAAGGCCCGGGAAAGGGCCTTCACAGTAATGTACGGATGGATATGAGTGGGATGCATTCAGTTGGCCATAGGCCAGCTGCTTTTATGGTGCATTCCGATTTTTTGCGTTTACCGGAGGAATTGAATATGAGGATAATGGGTCTGGATTTTGGCTCGAAAACAGTTGGGGTGGCAGTCTGCGATCCTTTAGGTATCACTGCCCAGACAGTGGAAACAATCACCAGGGCCAGCGAGAATAAGATGCGTCAGACCCTTGCGCGGATTGAGCAATTAATTGGTGAATTCGAGATTGAATGCATTGTTCTTGGTTATCCTAAGAATATGAACAATACAGTGGGCGAGCGCGGGGAGAAGACCCGGGAGTTTAAAGCGGCCCTGGAACGGCGTACCGGTCTTGAGGTCATTCTCTGGGACGAGCGTCTCACCACAGTGGCGGCAGAGCGGGTTCTGATTGAAAGCGGAGTGCGCAGGGAAAACAGAAAGAAAAGCGTGGACCAGATTGCGGCAGCCATGATTCTGCAGGGATATCTGGACAGCCTGCAGCATATTTAGGATGTAATTGGGACATGGAGAAAACAGCCGGTCCCCTCAGGCGGGACAGACAGGCGCCGGGAGAGAAGAAATGGAAGAAAAGACGAGAGAAAATATGATTACCATGGTGACGGATTCAGGGGAATCCGTGGATTTTTATGTGCTGGAAGAAACAAGGATAAATGCAAGGAGTTATCTGCTTGTGACAGACGCACCGGAAGGTGAGGACGGAGAGTGCTATATCCTTAAGGATATGTCAGGACAGCAGGACGCTGAGGCCGTGTATGAGTTTGTGGAAGACGACAGCGAACTGGACGCACTGATGAAAGTGTTTGAAGAACTGTTAAGCGATGCAGATGTGGACCTTGAGAAATAGATAGAAAGAAAGATTGGAGGAATCAATTTGAATTTAGAAGAAAAAGAGAATACGGCAGAGGCGGCGCCAGAGGCAGCTGCACAGGTAACGATTCAGGCCGTACAGGAAAACAATGTCCAGGAGGCCGGCGTCCGGGAGACGGCAGGAACAGCGGCCCCACAGGAGCAGCTTGCCAAAAAGCCCCAGAACAGGAGACCGGCCCGGAAAAAGACCGCTTCCAAGGAACAGGGAGGAAATGGGGAAGCCCAGAAAAATCCGGGCTCCAGACAGGGACAGGCAAAGAGCAGGACCGGACAAAAGGGAGAGGCCCAGACCGGAACCGCTGCCAGTAAGTCCAAGGACAGCACCGGCGCAAGGACCTCCAAGGGAACCGGCAGCCCAAAGGCATCCAGAAATTCAGGGGAGTCCAAGGCGGCCAGAAATTCCTGCGAATCAAAGGCGCTTCCCGCGCCGGCCAGGCAGAAGGGACGGGACGGAAGAAAGGATGGAAGGGGCAAGCTGAAAATCATTCCGTTAGGCGGTCTTGAGCAGATTGGAATGAACATCACTGCCTTTGAGTATGAGGACAGCATCATTGTGGTGGACTGCGGACTGGCCTTCCCGGGGGACGACATGCTGGGCATTGACCTGGTAATACCGGATGTGACCTACTTAAAGCAGAACATTGACAAGGTGAAGGGCTTCGTCATTACCCATGGCCATGAGGACCATATCGGCGCCCTGCCTTATATCCTGCAGCAGGTCAATGTGCCTGTATACGGCACAAAGCTGACCATTGCCCTGATTGAGCATAAGCTGGAGGAGCACCGCCTCTTAAAGAACACCAAACGCAAGGTGATGAAGCACGGACAGTCCGTGAACCTGGGATGTTTCAGAGTGGAATTCGTGAAGACAAACCACAGCATCCAGGACGCATCCGCCCTGGCCATATTTACGCCGGTGGGAACCGTGCTGCACACAGGAGACTTTAAGATTGACTATACGCCGGTGTTTGGGGATCCCATTGACCTGCAGCGCTTTGCGGAGCTGGGCAAGAAGGGCGTGCTGGCCCTGATGGCAGACAGCACCAATGCCATCCGTCCCGGATTCACCATGTCCGAGCGTACCGTGGGAAAGACATTTGACGCCATATTCGCGGAGCACCAGAACAGGCGCATCATCGTTGCCACCTTTGCCTCCAATGTGGACAGGGTTCAGCAGGTGGTGAACACTGCGTATAAATACGGCCGCAAGGTTGTGGTGGAAGGCCGCAGCATGGTGACGATCATGGATATTGCCAGCAAGCTGGGATATATCAACGTGCCGGAGGGAACCCTCATCGACATTGAACATCTGAAAAACTACCCGCCGGAGTCAACGGTGCTTATTACCACGGGAAGCCAGGGCGAGTCCATGGCCGCCCTTTCCAGGATGGCCGCCAGCATTCACAAGAAGGTATCCATTGTGCCGGGAGACGTGGTGGTGCTGAGCTCCACACCTATTCCCGGCAATGAAAAGGCAGTGGCCAATGTGGTGAACGAGCTGTCCATGAAGGGCGCCGAGGTAATCTGCCAGGATACCCACGTTTCAGGACATGCCTGCCAGGAGGACCTGAAGCTGATTTATTCTCTGGTGCATCCCAAGTTCTCCATCCCTATCCATGGCGAGTACCGCCACCGTATGGCCCAGAGGGAGCTGGCCCAGTTCATGGGCGTACAGAAGGAAAATGCTGTCATGGTTAACTCCGGCGACGTGGTCGCCCTGGACGGGGACAGCTGCGAGGTGATAGACCATGTTGCCTGCGGAGGCATCTTCGTGGACGGCCTTGGCGTGGGCGATGTGGGCAATATTGTATTACGGGATAGACAAAACCTTGCACAAAATGGTATTATTGTAGTAGTATTGACCTTAGAGAAGCACAGCAACCAGCTGCTTGCGGGTCCGGATATCGTGTCCAGAGGCTTTGTGTATGTGCGGGAATCCGAGGATTTGCTGGAGGAAGCCCACACCATTGTGTATGACGCGGTGCAGGACTGCCTGGACCGCCATGTCAGCGACTGGGGTAAGATAAAGAATATCATTAAAGACAGTTTAAGTGACTTTTTGTGGAAGCGCATGAAGCGCAATCCCATGATTCTGCCGATTATCATGGAGGTATAACAGATACCGGACCGGCGTGCTGCCGCGCAGGCAGCGGATCCGGTCCGGGATACCGCGGTCATGAAGACGCCGGGCAGGATAAGAGGAATGGATTATGAGCAATAGGACAAGGGAAATCAACAAAATCACAACCACCATAATCAGCATATCCGTGAAGCTCATGGTATATGCCCTGATTATCCTGCTGCTGTATGAGGCGGTTGCCAGGGGCTATGCCTTTGGCCATGAGATATTCTTTGCCGAGGCAGTGGATGAGGCCCCCGGACAGGATATGGTAGTCCGGATTGATTCAAAGGAATCCGTGTCTGACGCAGCGCAGTTTCTTGCGCATAAGGGGCTTATTAAAAGCGAGTTTGCCTTTATTTTCCAGAGCAGGTTCTATGACTATGAGACAATCTATCCGGGCACCTATACCCTTAATACATCCATGACGTCCAAGGAAATTCTCCAGCTGCTCAATGAGAAGCCGGAAACCGAAGACAGCGCGAAACCGGCCCAGTCCGGAGGTGCCAAAGCAGCCGAGGCCAAGACTGCCCAGGGCAGGACATCTGAGGGGGAAAATGGGGACAGCGCCGCTTCCGGCCAGGAGACATCCCCGGAGACCGCAGCTGCATCCGAAGACGGTGCAGCCGCGGCTGCTGAGACGGATGCGGGTGTACCGGCTGACGCGGCGCCCGGGTCTCAGGCAGGGACTGACGCCATTGACGCCCAGGAGGTCCAGGCCAATGAGCAGACCTATGAAGGCGAGGACCAGGAGATGGAAGGCGGATGGATTGAGGACGCGGCAGAGGATGGAACCCAATGATTGTAAATGACAGGATTACGGATTATATACATTCCCTGGAATCCAGCCAGGGCAGCCTGCTGGATTCCATAGAACAGGAAGCCTTAAGGGACCGGGTACCCATCATACGCAGGGAAACAGCAGCCCTTCTGCGAACCCTGGTGGCGGCCCTCAGGCCGTCGCGTATACTGGAGATAGGAACGGCCGTGGGATACTCGTCCCTTCTCATGTGCCGTGTGATGCCGGAAGATTGCCGCATCACCACCATTGAGAAGTATGAAAAGCGGATCCCCGAGGCCCTGGAACATTTTGAAAAAGCCGGCGAGGAAGGGCGAATTACCCTTCTGGCAGGGGATGCAGATGATCTGCTGGCCGGACTTAAGGGCCAGATCTTTGACCTGGTGTTTATGGATGCCGCCAAAGGCCAGTATCTGCACTGGCTGCCCATGATTCTGGAGCTGATGCCTGACGGGGGAGTCCTCATATCAGACAATGTTCTCCAGGACGGGGATATCGTGGAATCCAGATTTGCAGTGGAGCGCAGGAACAGGACCATCCACAGCAGGATGCGGCGGTATCTGTATGAGCTGAAGCACAGGAAGGGGCTGGAGACAGCCATCATCCCCATAGGGGACGGAGTTGCTGTCAGCACCAAATATACGGAGAGAGTGGAATGAGGAAGACAGAATTGCTGATACCGGCTGGAAGCCTGGACGTGCTGAAAACAGCCGTTGTTTACGGGGCAGACGCCGTATATATCGGAGGAGAGGCCTTTGGCCTGCGGGCCAAGGCCCATAATTTTTCCAATGAAGAGATGAAACAAGGAATTGCCTTTGCCCATGCGCGCGGGGTCAAAGTCTATGTGACGGCCAATATATTGGCTCATAACGGAGACCTGCCGGGGGTGGAGGCTTATTTTGAAGAGATGAGGGATGTGGCGCCGGATGCGCTCATCATATCCGATCCGGGTGTGTTCGCCATTGCCAGAAGAGTTCTTCCCCACATGGAGATCCATATAAGCACCCAGGCCAACAACACCAATTACGGGACCTATCTGTTCTGGCATGGACTGGGGGCAAGGCGGGTGGTGTCCGCAAGGGAGTTGTCTCTGGCGGAAATCCGGGAAATCCGGGACCGCATTCCCCAGGATATGCAGATAGAGAGCTTTATCCACGGCGCCATGTGCATTTCCTATTCCGGCAGATGCCTTCTGAGCAATTATTTAGTGGGAAGGGATGCCAACCAGGGTGCCTGCACCCATCCCTGCCGCTGGAAATATTCCCTTGTGGAGGAGACCAGGCCGGGAGAGTACATGCCTGTATATGAAAATGAGCGGGGCACCTACATCTTTAACTCCAAGGACCTGTGCATGGTGGAGTATATACCGGAGATGATGGATGCCGGAATCGACAGTTTCAAGATAGAGGGAAGGATGAAGACAGCCCTCTACGTGGCCACTGTCACCAGAGCCTACCGCAGGGCCATTGACGACTATTTAAAGGATCCGGCCGTGTACAGGGAGAATCTGGAGTGGTACAGGGAAGAGATAGGAAAATGCACCAACCGCAGGTTCACCACCGGCTTTTACTTCGGAAAGCCCACTGCGGATGACCACATATATGACAGCAGCACTTATGTGAAGAGCTACACTTACCTGGGAACCGTGGAAGAGACGGACAGCCTGGGCCGGTGCAGGACCCAACAGAAAAATAAATTTTCGGTTGGGGAGACCATCGAGGTCATGAAGCCCGACGGACAGAACCTTACAGTGACAGTGGAGTCTATGACAGACGAAGAGGGCAATGCGCAGGAGAGCGCTCCCCATCCAAAGCAGACTCTGTGGGTAAAGCTGTCGTCAGATGTGTCTGCTTATGATATCCTGCGCAGAAAAGAAGAGACAGAGGATTAGATAAATCCGGGGATTAGAGGAAACTGAGGATTGGACCGTCCGGAATTCGGGAGGAAGAAGCTGCGCCTGAGCCGTGCAGGCTCTGGCAGACAGGAGGTGCCTTGGTATGTTAGATGGAGTACTCATTGGGCTGGCAGTGCTTTGTGTTGTTTATTTCATAATCATAGTTGTGTATGCGGGCATAAGCACCTCATTTGCCTTCATATGGCTGTTTTTCGCGGCCCTGCTTGTATTTCTGGTATATGGAAGGTGGTATTATGCCAGGAACATGGAACGGATTCCCCGCTGGATGCCGGTGTCGGTGGTTACCACCTGTATTGCAGGGGTGGCTGTGCTGGGAATCCTCTGTGTTCTGGTGTTTCTGGGGGCAGCCACGCCGGGTAAGGCCAACCTGGATTATGTGATTGTGCTGGGGGCCAGGGTCAAAGAACACACGGTCAGCAATTCCCTGAAAAAGCGTCTGGACAGGGCCATTGTCTATGCGGAGGAAAATCCGTACACCATCCTGGTGCTCTCTGGCGGCAAGGGACCGGGGGAAACAGACAGCGAGGCCCAGGTCATGTATGATTATCTGGTATACAACGGTGTAAGTCCCAGGCAGCTGCTGATGGAGTCCTATTCCACCAGCACGGTTGAAAACATTGCTTACAGCAAGATTGTCATAGAGCAGGACCGGTTGAAGGACAAGAAGGAAATCGTCCCCATGCCTGGAAAGGCAGGCTCGGTTCCCTATGCCATTGCGCCGGATAAGCCGCTGGAGATAGGGGTCCTCACCAGTAATTTTCATATTTACCGTGCCAGGCTCACAGCGGAAAAATGGGGATTTGACAACGTATACGGCATATCTGCGGATTCTGACCCGGTTCTGTTTATCCATCTGTGCGTGAGAGAGTGTGCTTCCATTGTGAAGGACAGGCTCATGGGGAATATGTGAGGGCGCTGTGTATGGGCAGTGGGAAAAATGGCAGAATAGTAGTTAGTATGATATGACTGAATGAACGATAGAATGGAGAGATTAAAGCTATGGCAGATGGAAGGAATCTGGAAAAGGTAAAAGAGCTGGCCGCTTACCGCGTGTCAGAGGAGATGTACGTGGAGGAAATGGACTCCAGGGCCATGGTGCTGGAACACATAAAAAGCGGCGCCAGGATATTCCTGATGTCCAATGAGGATGAGAACAAGGTGTTCTATATCGGTTTCCGTACACCGCCCGATGACAGTACGGGACTTCCCCATATACTGGAACACAGTGTGCTGGAAGGGTCGGATAAGTTTCCGGTTAAGGATCCCTTTGTGGAGCTGGTAAAAGGTTCGCTGAACACGTTCCTGAATGCCATGACTTATCCGGATAAAACCGTCTACCCTGTTGCCAGCTGCAATGACAAGGATTTTCAGAATCTGATGGACGTGTATCTGGACGGCGTTCTCCACCCGGCTATTTACAGGGAGCCAAAGATATTCCTTCAGGAGGGATGGCATTATGAACTGGAGTCACCGGAGGATGAGCTGACCATCAACGGTGTTGTCTATAATGAGATGAAGGGCGCTTTTTCGTCACCGGAAAGCGTTCTGGACCGTTTTACCAGAAATGTGCTTTTTCCGGATACCACCTACTCCAATGAATCGGGGGGAGACCCTACTGTGATTCCGCAACTCACTTATGAAAAGTTCATTGCCTTCCACAGGAATTACTACCATCCGGCCAACAGCTATATCTATCTCTACGGAGACATGGATATGGCACAGAAGCTTACATGGCTGGACCAGGAATATCTGGGACATTATGACAGAAAGGACTGCCACGCGGACTCCGCCATAGCCATGCAGCAGCCCTTTGAACAGCCGGTCCAGAGAGAAATCACCTACTCTGTCACGGAGGAGGAAGGGACAAAGGACAGGACCTATCTTTCCATCAGCACTGTGGTGGGGACGGATTTGGAACCGGTACTTTATGTGGCCTTTCAGATTTTGGAATATACGCTGATTAACGCGCCGGGCGCAACCTTAAAGCAGGCATTGATTGATGCGGGCATCGGGCAGGATATCCTGGGAGGCTATGACTGCGGGATTCTGCAGCCGTATTTTTCCATTATTGCAAAGAATGCCAACCCGGAGCAGAAGGGAGAATTCCTTGCGGTTGTAAAGGGGACCCTGCGAAGGCTGGCCGACCAGGGGATTGACAGGAAGAGTCTGCTGGCCGGACTGAATCTCTATGAGTTCCGTTACCGCGAGGCGGACTACGGCTCTGCTCCCAAGGGCCTTATGTACGGTCTGTGGTCCCTGGACAGCTGGCTGTACGGCGGAAAGCCCACCCTCCATCTGGAATACCAGAAAACCTTTGACTATCTGAAAAAGGCAGTGGAGGAAGGGTATTTTGAACAGCTGATACACCGGTACCTTCTGGATAATCCCCATGAGGCGGTCATCACAGTGCGCCCCAGGGTGAACCAGACAGCTGAGGAGGACCGCAATCTGGCTGAAAAGCTGAAGGCATATAAGGAGTCCCTTGGCAGGAAGGAGCTGGAGACCCTGGCTGCCCGGACCAGACAGTTAAAGGAGTATCAGGAGGAACCGTCACGGCAGGAGGACCTGGAAAAAATTCCTATGCTGCAAAGGGAGGATATTGAACGGGAAGGCGGACGCTTTTCCTATGAGATCAAGGCGGAGGACGGAGCGACAGTCATCCACAGCAACCTGTTTACCTCCGGAATCGGATATCTGAAGGTGCTGTTTGACACCAGCCGGGTGCCGGCGGAGGATCTGCCTTATGTGGGACTTCTGAAGGCAGTGCTGGGATATGTGGATACGGAGCATTACAGCTATGGGGATCTGACCAGTGAGATTTATCTCAACAGCGGAGGCGTGAGCTTTGCGGTGTCATCTTATCCGGATACGGCGCATCCCGGACAATTTACGGGAGCGTTTGTTGCCAGCGCAAAGGTGCTGTACCATAAACTGGACTTTGCTTTCTCCATTCTGTCGGAGATTCTTACCCGATCCAAGCTGGATGATGAAAAGCGCCTGGGAGAGATTCTGGACGAAACCAGGTCAAGGGCCAGGATGAAGATGGAGGATGCTTTCCACGGTGCGGCGGTTGGCAGGGCTTCGTCCTATTTCTCCGCGTCAGCTGCCTTTAATGATATCACAGGCGGAATCGGATATTATCAATTTCTGGAGGATGTCAGCCGCAGGTTCGCGGAGGATGTCTCCTACAGAGGGCAATTGATTGCCAGGCTTAAGGATGTGTGCTCCCGCCTGTTCACGTCGGATAACCTGCTGGTGGCATATACGGCCGACGCAGAAGGCTACAGCCGGCTGCCCGCGGAGCTTAAGATCTTCCGGTCAGTGCTGGGACAGGGAGACGGAAAAACCTATGAATTTGAGTTCAGTCCGGATAACCGGGGTGAGGGCTTTAAGACAGCGTCCCAGGTAAATTATGTGGCCAGATGCGGCAGCTTTGCGGGAAAGGAAGCCGGAGGAAGAAAACTGGAATACACAGGGGCGCTGAGAGTCTTAAAGGTTATCATGAACTATGAATATCTGTGGATGAACCTGCGTGTAAAGGGCGGGGCTTACGGCTGCATGAGCAGCTTCAGCCGCACCGGCGACGGATGCCTGGTATCTTACAGGGATCCCAACCTGGAGGCAACCAACCAGGTGTATGAAGGAATTCCGGATTATCTGAGGAATTTCTCCATTGACGAGAGGGACATGACAAAGTATGTTATCGGCACCATGAGCGATGTGGATGCGCCTCTTACGCCTTCCCTGAAGGGTTCCAGGAATTTGTCGGCCTATCTTTCCTGCGTGACGGACGAGATGGTGCAGAAGGAACGGGAGCAGATTCTGGATGTGACCCAGGAGGATATAAAGGCGCTGGCTGACATTGTGCAGGCTGTGCTGGACACCAAAGCGCTGTGCGTGATTGGCAATGACGAGCAGATTCGTGTCCAGAAGGGCATGTTCGGTGAGGTGAAGAACCTTTACCACTAATTTTAAGGAAGAGAGAGTTAAATGGAAGAGAATATACAGAAGAAATCGGGCTTTGTCACGCTGATTGGACGTCCCAATGTGGGAAAGTCCACTCTGATGAACCACTTGATTGGACAGAAAATTGCAATCACCTCTGATAAGCCCCAGACGACCAGGAACAGGGTACAGACCGTGTACACAGATGACAGGGGACAGATTATCTTTTTAGACACACCCGGCATTCATAAGGCCAAGAATAAGCTGGGCGAATATATGGTGAATGTGGCTGAGCACACTCTGAAGGAAGTGGACGTGATACTCTGGCTGGTGGAGCCTGCCACCTTCATCGGCGCAGGCGAGCGTCATATAGCGGAGCAGCTCAAGAATGTAAAGACCCCGGTCATTCTGGTAATCAACAAGATTGATACGGTAAAGAACCAGGATGAAATTCTCACCTTTATCGCGGCCTACAAAGATGTCTGCGATTTTGCGGAAATCGTGCCTCTTTCTGCACTGAAGGACAAGAATACGGATCTGCTGACAGAGCTGATCTTTAAATACCTGCCGTACGGCCCGCAGTTCTATGATGAGGACACGGTGACGGATCAGCCCATGCGGCAGATTGCCTCTGAACTCATTCGCGAGAAGGCGCTGCGCCTTTTGGATGATGAGATTCCCCATGGCATCGCAGTGACCATTGAGAAGATGAAGGAGCGCAGGGGCGGCCTGATTGACATTGAGGCCAGCATTGTATGTGAGAGAGAATCTCACAAGGGCATCATTATTGGCAAGGGCGGCAGTATGCTGAAGCGTATCGGCATAGAGGCCAGGAAAGAGATTGAAAGCATGATGGACACGCAGGTAAACCTGCAGCTGTGGGTCAAGGTAAGAAAGGAATGGCGGGACAACGAGCTGTATCTGAAGAATTACGGCTATAATCAAAAAGAAGTATGAGAAAAAATCTCATTCATAAGTGCGGATAACTGTTGGCTTTACAACGCTGACGGTGGAAAAACCACAGGGATTTGGCAGAAGGTCGGATGGAAATGCTGAGAGGAGGGGAAAACTGGAAATGAGAGAGACAGTAACACTGACTGGTATGGTTCTCCTTTCGGCTCCCTCCGGGGATTATGACAGGCGTCTGGTGCTGCTTACAAGGGAGAGGGGAAAGATTACGGCATTCTCCCATGGCGCCAGGAAGCAGGGCAATCCTCTGATGGCGGCCAGCAGGCCTTTTTGCTTTGGAAACTTCAGCCTTTATGAGGGCAGGAATGCCTACAATCTCCAGTCAGCCCAGATTACCAATTACTTTGACGGGCTGTCCACAGACATGGAGGCAGCCTGCTACGGTTCCTATTTTCTGGAGACCGCGGCTTATTTTGCTCAGGAAAATCTGGACGGCACAGAGCTGTTAAAGCTCCTGTACCAGTCCCTCAGGGCTCTTTTGCGTCCTGCCCTACCCAACCGGCTGGTGCGCAGGATTTTCGAGCTAAAGAGCATGGTAATCAACGGGGAATACACCCAGGACCCTCCGGTTCCTGTCTCGGATTCCTGTCATTATGCCTGGGAGTATGTCATCTGCTCACCGTCCGAATCCCTTTATAAGTTTTGCCTGAAGGAAGAGGTGCTGAAGGAATTCGAGTCTGTTGTGGAAAAAAGCAGACGGTATTTTGTGCGCCATGAGTTCCGTTCTTTGGAAATTTTGGAAACCCTGACAGCATAAAATCCGTCATAAGGCTTGAAATTATGGTATTCAGAGGATATAATATGTCCATATGCCCGGTACGGCGGCAAAGAAGTATGAGGAAGGAACAGTTATGAAGAAGATTGTGAAGGGGATTCTGCTGCTGGCAGCGGCGGCTGCCATGGTTACGGGATGCTCCAGGATAGGTATGGGGGGAGATGCAGAACCTACTGAGAACAGCGTCTATGTGGCGGACGACGGCAGCGTCAGGTGGGCTTCGGTGGAGACTTACCAGCAGGGCGACTATACGGAGGATGAGCTGAAGACACGGGCCGGACAGAAAATCAGTGATTTTAACAGCGGGCTGGGAAAGGCTGCTTCCTATGAGAACTCGGAAGGCTCCGGGAAACTTCCGGTGGCCATGGTTTCAGCCAGGATTGGAAACGGAACAGCCACATTGGTTACGGAATATGACACTCCGGGCCGCCTCATTGAATTTGCTCAGGAGATTGGGGATTATAATGTGTCATTTACCCAGCTGGACACAGGCAGGGTGGCTGCCATGTCCGGTGAACTTAAGGATGCGTCCTTTAAGGATGAGAAGGGGAAGGCAGTGGGCCAGGAGACAGCCCTTAAGGAAGGACAGAACCTGGTAGTCAAGGCCACAGGGCAGGGCGTCATCGTGACGGAGAAAAAAATCCAGTATGTAAGCGATGGCTGTGTCCTGAAGGATTCCAACCGGGTGCAGACGTCCGGCGAGGGAACCAGTTACATCATATTAAAGTAATTCTTATAATTTAATTTATATTAAATCTATAATTATTAAGAAGAGAGGATGCAGATATGGAAAAGACAATGGAGAAAATCGTGGCATTGGCCAAGAACAGGGGCTTTGTGTATCCAGGTTCTGAGATTTACGGCGGCCTGGCCAATACCTGGGATTACGGCAACCTGGGTGTGGAACTGAAAAATAATGTAAAGAGAGCCTGGTGGCAGAAGTTCATCATGGAGAGCCCCTACAACGTAGGCGTTGACTGTGCTATTCTGATGAATTCCCAGACATGGGTTGCCAGCGGACATCTGGGCGGATTCTCTGACCCACTGATGGACTGTAAGCAGTGTAAGGAAAGATTCCGCGCGGACAAACTGATTGAGGACTACAACGATGCCCATGGAATCCAGATGGAAGGCTCTGTTGACGGCTGGTCACAGGAACAGATGAAACAGTACATTGATGACAACAACATCTGCTGTCCAAGCTGCGGCGCCCATGACTTTACGGATATCCGTCAGTTTAACCTGATGTTCAAGACATTCCAGGGTGTAACAGAGGATGCCAAGAGCACGGTTTATCTGCGTCCCGAGACTGCCCAGGGTATTTTCGTAAACTTTAAGAACGTCCAGAGAACTTCCAGAAAGAAAGTGCCCTTCGGTATCGGACAGATCGGCAAGTCCTTCCGCAACGAGATTACGCCCGGCAACTTTACATTCCGTACCAGGGAGTTTGAGCAGATGGAGCTGGAGTTCTTCTGCAAGCCTGACACAGACCTGGAGTGGTTTGCTTACTGGAAGGAATTCTGCATTAACTGGTTAAGGTCATTAGGCATCAAGGATGATGAGCTGAGGGCCAGGGATCACTCTCCTGAGGAGCTGAGCTTCTACAGCAAGGCAACCACGGACCTGGAGTACCTGTTCCCCTTTGGCTGGGGCGAGCTTTGGGGCATTGCCGACAGGACTGATTATGACTTGAGCCAGCACCAGAAGGTGTCCGGACAGGATATGTCCTACTTTGACGATGAGACAAAGGAGAGATACATTCCTTATGTTATCGAACCTTCACTGGGAGCTGACCGCGTGACGCTGGCATTCCTGTGCGCGGCTTATGACGAGGAGGAAATCGGGGAAGGCGATGTAAGAACTGTCCTTCATTTCCATCCGGCCATTGCCCCTGTAAAGGTAGGCGTGCTTCCTCTGTCCAAGAAACTGAATGAAGGCGCTGAGAAGATTTACACCGAGCTTTCCAAGTATTTCAACTGTGAGTTTGACGACAGGGGTAACATTGGTAAGAGATATAGGAGACAGGATGAAATCGGTACTCCATTCTGTATTACCTATGACTTCGACTCAGAAGAAGACCATGCCGTAACGGTCCGTGACAGGGATACCATGGAGCAGGTAAGGGTTCCGATTGCTGAGTTAAAGGATTACTTTGCTGAGAAGTTTATGTTTTAAAAGATAAATGGAAGCTGCATTGAAATGCAGAAGAAAAAACCTCCGCGGTTCCGGTAAGGAACTGCGGGGGTTTTGTAATTTGAATTCGTTTAATCTGATTTGATTCCATATAATTTGACTCCATTAATTTGACTTCATTACCTGGCCGATGGCTTCGCCCATCCGTACCCTGGTTTCCACATCCAGGGCCGTGTTGCGCATGATATTCCTGTCAATGGTAACGGTATGAGGCTGGAAGAGCAGCAGGATGGAGGAACCGCCAAAGGCAAAGTAGCCTTTTTCCTGACCGCGGAACACATCAATGCTGGTATAAGCCTTGTGATGGTTTACAATTTTCCCCACCATAAGAGCTCCAATCTCCATCATCAGCACTGTGCCGAAGGAACCGGAGCGCAGCAGGGAATACTCTCTTGAGTTTTCCTTATAGACGGGACGGCGGCAGGCTGCCGCCGGATTGACTGTGTGGAGCACACCGGGAATACGGCGGTAAGAGGAGCGCCGTCCGCGGTCCACATAGGCATAGCGGTGGTAATCTGATACAGTGAGCCTTAAGAGAAGGGCAGTGCCGCCGGTGTAGCGGACAGCCAGGCCTGAGTCTCTTAAAAGCTGGTCCAGCGTATATTCAGTGTGTTTGATAGTGATGCGCATGTTCTTATGGATGGGATAGACGCTTGCAAATCCGTCGCAGGGGCTGCACAATATATGGTCCCTGGCGTCAAAGGGTCTTGCTTGCGGCAGCATCCTGCGGGTAAAGAAGGCGTTAAAGGAGCGGTATCTTCCGCCTGCAGGTGTTTCGCAGCCCTCTGTGGAGATACCCGCAGACTTCATGAAGCCGGGAATGAAGGGCGCTGACAATGGAGAGTCCAGAAAAGCGCCGCAGATTTTGGAAACAGCCGGATGGACCAGCGGTTTTATGAGCATTCGTCCCAGAAAACTGGCGTATAAATCCTCCAGGAAGCGGTCCTGGAGGGTGCTGCCGCCCAGGGAACGGCCGGTTCTGTCTGCATATTGCATGGAATCACACCTTTCTTTATTATCAGAAGAAATATATCTTAATCAGTGCGCAGGATACAATGGCGACCAGAAGGGTCAGCATTTTCCATCCGGGTTTGCGCAGCGGGAAATTAATGATGAACAGCAGTCCCACTGTGAGGATGCAGATGTGAAGCTCTGACAGGAACCTGTGGCCCAGCAGGGGGCGCAGGGTGCAGAACAGGGGCAGAATAATGGCTATGGAGGTGATGGGAAGTCCCTGATAGTACTTGCGCGCTTCATCAGTCTCTTCCTGCCGCTTTTCCTCCATGACATTAAAAAATGCCAGACGGATGACACCTGCAATCAGATAGAATACCAGGATGGAGATGCCTGCCGGTCCCCGCATGCCGATGGAATAGCACAGTATCATGGGAAAAGCCCCAAAACAGACCACATCACAGAGAGAATCAATCTGGATTCCGAAGCGTTTTTCATCTTCAGTGCGGTCCTTTTTCATACGGGCCACCTTGCCGTCGAACATGTCGCACAGACCGGAGAACGCCAGACAGAACAAAGCGTATTTTGCAAATCCCTGGAAGGTGAGAATCATGCCTATGGCCGAGGAAGCCAGTCCCAAATATGTCAATACAACCGTGTAGCTGTAAAATCCTATCATAAAATATAACCCCAATCATTCGTCCTTTTGGTCCTTGCTTTATAAGGACAATATTATTATTATATCAGAAATCCAGGAGGAAACAAGGAAAAACAGGACTTTTGTTCATAAAATTTAGAAACCTTTTATAAACGAATATTAGTTATTGTGATATACTAGCAATAACGGATGACAGACTGTCTTTGTTTCCGGACGGAAGCGAGTACTGCATTGTATATGAAGCTTATACGATGCAGTACTCATAATGTCAGACCGTATCATAACAAAGGAGGATGGGGCTTATGAAACTGAGGACCCGTCTTGCGGTGGCGTTTTTAACCATAACCATCGTTCCCATGCTGCTGTTTTATCTGCTGGTCCTTGCACTCAGCAATTATCAGACCAGGTCTTTCACCAAGGAATACGGACTTACGGAGCAGGTGGACCTGTTCTCAGGCAATTCCATGCAGATATTTAACCGTATTACCAAGCGCTCCCAGGAGGACATCAGGAATATACTGGACAATGATCCGGGGCGCTACAATGATTTATCATATCTGGATAAGGTCAACGCTGAACTGAAAAGCCATTATGCATATCTGATCGTGCGAAAGGGCGATACTATCCTATACTGCGGTGACAGCAATAAAGACGCGGGGGAAGCCATATGCGCCCAGCTGCCCCGGTTTGATATGATGAAGGGCGATTTACAGGGCGGCATCTATCTGGACGGCGAGAGCCAGCACCTGATTAAGCAGATGGATTTCACCTTTCCGGACGGCCAGGAGGGAAGCGCTTTCATTATTTCCAATGTGGATGACCTGATACCGGAAGTAAAATCCATGATAAGGGAAATGCTTATACTGGGAATCACCATTCTGGTGTTTGCGGGCATTGTGCTGACATTCTGGGTATACCGGTCCATTCTCAGTCCGCTGAACAAGCTTCAGGAGGCTACGAAGAAGATTCGTGACGGAAACCTGGATTTCACACTGGATGTGGACGCGGATGATGAGATAGGCCAGCTGTGCCAGGATTTTGAGGAGATGCGTATCCGGCTGAAGGAGAACGCGGAAGACAAGATACAGTATGACAAGGATAATAAGGAACTGATTAGCAATATTTCCCACGATTTGAAAACACCGATTACGGCTATCAAGGGATATGTGGAAGGCATACTGGACGGTGTGGCGTCTTCGCCGGAAAAGCTGGACAAATACATCCGTACCATATACAATAAGTCTAATGATATGGACAGGCTGATTGACGAGCTGACCTTTTATTCCAAAATCGATACTAATAAGATTCCCTATACCTTCAGCAAGATCAACGTGGCCCAGTATTTCCGGGACTGTGTGGAGGAGGTTGGCCTGGATATGGAAGCCAGAGGGATTGAGCTGGGATATTTCAATTATGTGGATGAAGACGTGGTCATCATTGCCGATGCGGAGCAGATGAAGCGCGTTATGAATAATATTATCAGTAATTCCGTGAAATATCTGGATAAGAAAAAGGGTATTATCAATATTAGGATAAAGGACGTAGGAGATTTTATCCAGGTTGAAATAGAGGATAATGGCAAAGGCATAGCGGCAAAGGACCTGCCCAATATTTTTGACCGGTTCTACCGTACGGACTCCTCCCGCAATTCAGCTCAGGGAGGAAGCGGTATAGGTTTATCCATCGTGCGCAAGATTGTGGAGGACCACGGGGGACGTATATGGGCCACCAGCAAGGAAGGAATCGGAACGGAGATTCATTTTGTTCTAAGAAAATATCAGGAGGTTTTACAGGATGAGCAAGATTCTAATCGTGGAAGATGAGGAGAGCATAGCGGAGTTGGAGAAGGATTATCTGGAGCTGTCCGGCTTTGAGGTAGAGATTGAAAATGACGGAAGCTCCGGCCTGGATAAGGCGCTGACGGAAGACTATGATCTTTTGATTCTGGATCTGATGCTGCCCGGTACGGATGGATTTGAGATATGTAAAAGAGTGCGGGAAGTAAAGAACACGCCCATCATTATGGTTTCAGCCAAAAAAGAGGACATTGACAAAATCTGCGGTCTGGGTCTGGGGGCAGATGATTATATCACCAAGCCATTCAGCCCAAGCGAGATGGTGGCCAGGGTGAAGGCGCACATGGCCAGGTATGAGCGCCTCATTGGCAGCGGACAGCCGGCCAATGAGCTGATTGAAATCCGCGGTCTGAAGATTGACAAGACGGCCCGGCGCGTGTGGGTCAACGGGGAGGAGAAAACCTTTACCACAAAGGAATTTGACCTTCTGACCTTCCTGGCCCAGAACCCTAACCATGTGTTTACCAAAGAGGAGCTGTTCAGCAGGATATGGGATATGGAGTCCATTGGGGACATTGCCACTGTAACGGTGCATATTAAGAAGATCCGCGAGAAGATAGAGTTTAACACGGCCAAACCGCAGTATATCGAAACGATATGGGGGGTTGGGTACCGGTTTAAGGTATAAAATGAAATAGAGATACCCTATAGTCCCTTTGTTTATAAGGAAAAATCACACTCTTGCTTTTGAAAAACATTCATCATACTACCAAAAAAACTACCAAAATATTTTGGACTGTGTTATATTGGTAGAAGCTGATAGGAACACAGGGAAAGGTCAGAAGATGAGGAAAGAAGAAGTAAGAGAGACAGGAATTGCAGGCATTAAACAGCGTATTAAGGACGGGAAGTACATTGTCTCACTGGATTTAGGGCGGGAAATCATTACAGACCCAAAGACAGGCAAGCGCAAGGAGAAGCAGAAAAAGACTACAAAGGTAGTAAACACGTTAAAAGAGGCAAAAGCAATTTTAGGCGAGAATAATGCGGCTAAAAGGCACAAGAAACTTACGGGAGCAACTGGAAAGGTCTACATCGAGAATGTAATCAAAGATTACAAAGAGAAGTATTATGATAGCGACAAGCATTGGAGCGATTCATATAAGCAACAAAAAAACTCCCAACACACCCACTTCATCAATTATTTTGGCAACATGGATTTAAAGCGAGTGGACACGGCTGAAATTGAGAATTACTTTTTGTATTGCCAAAATGATTTGGATTTGTGTACCAATACCATACAGAAGCACAAATGTCATTTAATTGACCTCTGGAAGTTTATGAAAAAGAATTTTTCAAAGTATGGTATTAACGAAAATGTGGTTTTAGATGCGGACTATGGAAATATCATAAAATACGAAGCTACTCCCTTGACGCTGGAACAGATAAATATACTTTTAAATCAATGTTTACTGGAAGATGATAGAAGTACCCTTTTGATGGTTGGACTTCCGGTTTTGGCAGGAATGAGACGTTCAGAGTTGTGCGGCTTGAGACATTCCAAGGTCGATTTTGAAAACAAAAAGATTTTGGTGGACGTAGCCAGAGTGCAGATAAACACCGGATTCATAGAAAAGCTGCCAAAAGGGGATAAAACACGGACAACTTGTATTTGTGAGGTACTTGAAAAATTTATGCAGTTGGCATTGGAACAACAGTTGGAATGGTCTCAAGGAAAGACACTTGAATGTGGTGAATATGTGTATCTGACAAAGACCAATATTGTATCTGACTATTTACCGCACCCGGGAAAAGTAAGCCGAAGATTTAAGGAATTACAGAAGAGAATCAATAAACGATTAGAAAAGGCAGGGCAAGAGCCATTACCTGTTATCCGATTGCATGATTTGAGACACAGCTTTATAAGTGTTCTGCTGAATAGCGGTCAAGTGAACCCATTTCAAGTTTATGGCTGTGCAGGTCATGTGATAGAGGACAATACAAGTACCAAGACTTACTGGCACGATCAAGGAGACAGGCAGGAAATTATTGACTTTTGGAACAAGAGTTTAACTGTGGATTTTGATATTTTAAAATAAAAGAATGTTTAAAGCCGAAGTGAGATGCTTCGGCTTTTCCAATGCCAAAAGGGTGCAAAAAAATCCGATTGACTATAATAAGATATACTCTCATATTCTTATTATCATAAATCTTATTAACTGTAGCAATAGTAAAATTCTTTGACATTTGGGCGATATCGCTTCATACTTTTAATATATATTAAAAAAGGAGACAAGATGATGGGTGTTTATTCAGAACTATATATTGATTTTATAGAAAATTATCCTCAGCTAATTGAAGGGACAGAGAAATTTGACTTTATGTTTGATATGTTTATTGCGCTAAAAACGACAGACGGTGTCAAGCCAAATCCGCTCATAGCTGAATTTTTTAAAGATGTCTTTTGTGAATTACATGGTGGTGACATTCTTTGGGCGATGGCGTCCGCTGGAGGCTATAGCTATAATTTTTCTTTTTCAACACTTGATGAAGCGTTGAAAGGCTTTACAGCTTTACTCAATTATGATGTGAATTTATACTATTCACCGGCGATATTTAAAGGTTGGCGTAAAGACAAAAATGTCAGCCGCATCAATGTCATCTATATAGATATTGATGATGTGGAGGGTGTTGATTTTTCAGAGATGGACGAAAAAGGTATCAAGGACTATCTTTACTGCACTTACCATCTAACCTCTGCTATGTTTCCGAACTGGCTGGTTTCGAGTGGGCATGGGCTACACCTATACTACATTGTAAACACATTGGACTTGAAAAATGAAGCTGATTCAAAGTTGCGGGCATTATACACAGACTATCTTATTACCCATTTCCGAGCCGATATAGCTTGCCGAAATAAATCAAGGGTTTTGCGTTTCCCATTGAGCCGTAACGTCAAAAACATGGAAGCAATCAAAACCACTCGGTTGTTCCATTTGAACCCGTCAACAGATATAGATATAAAACGTCTGGATTGCTTTCGACACCCTCAATCAGAAATAGACGCATATATAAAGGCGTGTAATCTTATACGGGCAGAAAAGCGCAAGCAGACCATGATTAAAAACGGCACATGGAAAACGAAAGCTATAAAAATCAAAGTAGCAGATAAAAGGTCAACACCAATACCCATACAGACCACAGCGAAAACGGTTTCTGCTATAAATAAATCTAAAATAGATATACAACCAGATTCAGCCACATCTAAAACGGGAGTACATCCGGAATTGAAGATTAACACTTTTCCTATGCCTACAAAATCAAGATATAAACGGATATTACGAGATTTGCATAACTATGCCGCCAGAAGAAAAGGGTGTCCCAAAGGACATCGAGCAATATACACCCATATAACGGCGATTTTTTTAAAGAGGATTTTAGTGCCGGAAGAAGCCGCCGTTGAACGTGTCAAACAATATATAGATCGCGATTTTTTCGATGAAGCAGAGGAGATTGTAAGAAACGCATATGCTTCTAAGACCCAATATATGTATACAAATGCTCGAATTGCCGCCCTTCTTGACTTTCAAGAATATGACATAAAAAATTCATTTTCCGCATACACAGTCGAACAAAAACAAGCGGCGCGGGTAAAAAGTGTCAAGTCTTATGATGCAAAGCGTTATGCGGAAAACCGTGCTAACATACAAGAAAAAAGGCAACAACGATATGAGTATGTAAAATCCCACATGGATTTCACCGCCGCATCATTGGCGGAGGAGTTAGGTTGCTCAATCAGAACTATAAAATCAGTAAAGGCGGTTATCCGTCAGCAGGAAAAAGGCTAGTTGGGGATTTCCATCTAGCCTTTTCTAATGTCAACGTTTGGAATCAAAATATTTTAAAAGGCTATATATAAGTTCTTTTTCTTCTTCACTGTAGTTATCCAGACACACGGATTCATTGGGAACAGTGCCGATTAGGTAATCTACAGATGCGTGAAATATTTGAGAAAGTTCTAAGAGGTTTTGGACAGAGGGAACAGAAATACCCATTTCCCAAGCATTTACACTTGAACGGGTAACATTCAACTTCTGTGCAAGTTCGGTTTGAGACATGCCGCATCGTATCCGTAATTCGTTAATTCTTTTGTTTGTGATAATTATCATAGTTGAACACCTCCACATGACAAGCATATCAAACACAAGTATAAATATACTTATCAGTAATGATTATTTGTAATTGACAAATATTTTCTAAATGGTATAATATTGGCATGGCGGAATTGTGTGACAAATTCCGTATAAAAAAGTTAAAGGAGTGCGAAAATGTTAGGAGTAGACGAGTTCCGAAGTTCAACACAAGCAACAGAATGTCAGAAAAAAGTTGAAAGGAGATTAAACAAGATTAAGCAATGTTTTTTTCCGGCGATTATATTGACAGTGTTATCTGTACTATTAATGAAATTCAGTACCGCAGATAACAAACTTCTAGAAACATTGTCGATGGTAGTCGTAGTTGTCAATATAATTCTGCTAACTTATGCTGAAGCGTGGTTTTATGTCGGAAAACTGTTAGTGTTGCCTTTTAGGAAATTAGGGACAATTATTGGATTCCTTGTCTTTATTTTTTACTTTGCACCTTGCGTTATGGCTGTCATATGTGCACCAATCGTTCCACTGCTTTATGAAAAATACCTTTGCGGAATAACGATGGAATGTTGTAAAGACATTATATAAATCTAAAGGAGTTATTTAACATGAAGGACCTTATTATTGCAATATTTATAGGTTTATGCGGTATCATAACATCCCTCTTTTATTTGATATTTGCCCAAAATGATACGCTAAAAATACTTGCAGAAAGCCATCAAGAACTCGAAAACTGGCTTAAACACCCTAATGACTAAAGCGTGGCTGGGGATTTGCATTTTATAGTTTAAAAAGGAGAAAGAACAATGAGAAGAAAGTTTTTAACGGTAGTATTCACAGCAATGATGGTATTTACAATGAGTATGACAGCACTGGCAGGACAGTGGACGAGTGATGGTAATGACTGGCGCTATGACAAAACTGGCACTGGAAATTTTGCGACGAGTGAATGGTTATGGATTGATGGAAATAATGACGGGATATCCGAATGTTATTGCTTTGATGGAACTTCTTTTATGTATGCAAGCACCACAACACCAGATGGCTATACCGTAGATGAAAATGGTGCATGGACAGTTGATGGTGTGTTGCAGACAAAAAATGCAGAAGCGCAGGCTACAGAAACACAATTCACTGAACAGATTAGTTCCGAAGTTCCAGATGTAGCCGGAACTTATGCGGGTAGTGGAATAATCTGTATCATTGCAAATGAAGGTAATAATAAATTTTGGGTAGAATGCGACCTTGGGAAAGACTATTTGCCGAGTTATGCCGGAAATGGTGTCTTTGCCAGTCCATATATGCGATATAGTTTCAGCGGTAATACACTCATTATTGAAGATTTATACGGTGGCGATACATATCAGCTTGTGAAGCGGTAGGATAGTTGCTAAAAAATGCGTCCAGTATTGGGCGCATTTTTCGTGTCTATCGTTCATCATCTGTTTGGACGTAATACAATTCTTCGACTTTATTTCTCATTCGTTCAAATGCCGCTGTATCATAATCAAATACATTTTTCCTTATGTATTCGTCAAATGTTATTGGAATTTCTTGATTTTGTACCTCTTCAAAATATTCCAATCGTTTGTGTGCATAATATAAGGCTTGTAAAAGTTCTTTGATTTCCGATTGGAAATTTTCCCATACGCCTAAATCCATGTAAACAGTAGATTTTTTACGAAAACGTGATTGCTTGATTTCCAATATGGGAGTAACGATATCTCCTTCGCAGAACCAACTATTGTATATGCGCTCCCGTTCATCTGATAGAACTTTTTGCACTAATATTTCTAATTTATCATCATCTATTATCATTTTTAATCTCCTTTGCTGTTATCGGTTATGCTCTCTGGTGTATGAAATCTTTTGGTGTGGAGGTTCTTCGCCAATGGCAATTTTTAAGGCTTGATTTATATGCCCAAGTATATTTGGATTTTTTTGTAAAGCAGTTGTAAGACCCTGCACGGATTGTTTTTCAAGTGTATTCAATGTCGATATTTCCGCTTGCTTTGCTTTGATTTCTTTATTTAAAATGTTGGCTTTGTGCTTGCTCTGATCTTTATGCTCTTTGCTGGAGCCGATTTCTCCACGCTCTAAACCGTAGTGGCTGGCAACTTCCTTATAAAATTGGTCTTGAAGTTTACGGTATGACTGCCGTCCGCCACGTTCAAACCAAAATTCAGTTCGATTGATTGATGGTGGTTCATCAACATAATCATAAATAATCTTCCCGTGGCTATCCCTTGCCCTTATGGCGTTTCCATTTGCATCACGGACGCATTTCCCGTCTTTATCTTTCTCGTAGACGCTCTTTCGCTTTTGTTTTCCAGTAATAATTGGAATAAAATCAACGTGCATATGTGGAGTGCTTTCGTCAAAATGAATTGTGGCTGAAATTATATTTTCTTTTCCGATATAACGATGGCAAAAGCGAAGGCTATCATTAAAATATTTTTTAATTCCGGTTGGAATGTCTCGGTTAGTCCAATTTTTAGCGGCATTTTTATCCCAACCTAGGTCTTTGAAAAATTCTGGACTGGCAGTTATCACCATCTGCTCCATAACATTTTGATTCTTCTTTACTGGAAGTTTGATTTCTAGTTGTTCAAGACGGCTTTTCCATGCTTGATATAGCGACTTGTTTTTCATTCCGTTGTTTAGATTGAGATGGCTTCTGCTCTCATCAATATCGCCGTTTTTATGAGTATATTTTTGGCGGTGTTCTTCCCAACCAATGTAGTTAATCGCTCCCGCTTTATAGGTTGCGACCCTTAGTATTTGACATATCATAGTGTTATCCCTCCATATCCTTAATATTGCTACAACGAGTTACATTACTAAGTATGTTAGAAGCATCTGCTAAGTTGTAGCAATAACTCACTACGGCTACAAGTAGCCTGCGTTCGGCGTGACTGGGGTGGTATTTATTGCACTGCACAACGGTGGTTGTTCTTTTCATTTTGATGTATCGAAGAATGATTTTGCCAAATACCAAAAAAAGTAGTCAAGGCGGAACAGATAAGGCTGTCACCATATAAGGAGATAATTTGAAAACATTATTGGAATACAGCTCATGGGCGATAGCAAAGGCAAAAGCCAGCGTAAGAAGCAGAAACGCTTCTTGCACTGGCTTTCTTTAATGTCAACAATAAAATCGCACATTCGCAATGTGGAAAATCCTTTGCTACACTTTAGGCTAAGGAGGTCGAGAAATGTATGATGTGAAAAATGTTACATAGCAAGTGACGAAAATGAACGGCGAATTATCATCAACAGCTTAAATAATCTACGAAACAAACTAATTGAGAACAACAGATACACCGATGCGATTAATAAAATTCTAATCAAAATCGTAAACGCACCAATCAAAACATTCAAAATTACGGAGGTTTAAGATGATGAAAAAGACTATTTTTGAAGAAATGGGCGGCACATATACACAGATTGGAGATTACTTTCTTCCCGATTTAAAACTGCCCGAAGAAGAAACAAAGCCCATCGGCATATGGGGACAGCGACACAGGTGCTATCTGAAAGAGCATAAAAAAGCAATTTACACTACTCTGCTCACAAGCGGTAAATTGAACGGCTACCTTGCTGATATTGACGAACAGGCAGAAAAAATGTTTTTTCGGCTGGTAAAGCAGATGGCAGAGCGTGAACGCGTGACGGAACATTTAAAAGCAGATATGCAGTTCGAATGGGTACAAAAAATGAACAATATTCACAATAGTGCAATGGAAATTGTAAACGAGGAAATCATTTTCGCCTAATGACTTGGTGGTAGAAAAATTAAAGCCGCCTTCTTGTTTTCTACAAATTGATTTTGGATTTCTACCCTTGGTTGCGTAAATGTATAGGAAGCTGTATGGAATGTGATATATTTTTTTGATATCATTTAGGCAACAAAACAAGGAGGATAGTGTAATATGAATTTTTCAGAAAAATTATTGACACTCAGAAAAGCAAAAAATTTAACGCAGGAACAGCTTGCCGAAAAACTTGATGTTTCAAGGCAGTCTATTTCAAAATGGGAGAGTGGTCAGGCGGTTCCAGAAATGGAAAAAATAGTAGCATTGAGTGTGGTTTTTGATGTTACAACTGACTATTTGCTAAAGTCATCAGAAATAGATGATTTATCTGTAAAAACAGAAATGTTGGAAAAGCAGCAGCAGAATATACTTATTAGAGAACAAAAGCAACAACAAATTATGAGTTGTATTATGTACTCTGTTGCAGTATATATGATATTCTTTGCGGTATATTTTATTGGACATTTTCATTTTTGGTCTTGGGTAGCAAATCCCTCGGTCTTTTTTGCAGGCTTCCTTATCATCGCTACTGCTATTGTAATCTTTATATGCGTAAAGAAAATTAATAAAAGACAATAAGGAAGCATTCAATATTTATATTATGATGAAAAGAACAGGCAGGGGGGCTTTATTCCTTTTCCTGTTCTTTTCATCACAGCCATGTTTTTGGAAAATGAAGATATCTTACAAGAAATCAACAAATATTTTGAGTATAATATAGGGTGCTAGGAGGTGCTGCCATGCAAAAAGAAATACGGACAGTCTGCTATGATGACGATTTACACCTTGAAGCATATCGTTTTCAAGGAATCGTACAGCCATTCCCGAACCACTTTCACGACTACTATGTGATTGGTTTTATGGAAGCAGGGACACGCTGTTTATCCTGCAAAAATAAAGAATATACGATAGGTCAGGGAAACATACTTTTATTCAATCCAAACGATAACCACAGTTGCGTACAATGTGACGGCGGAACGCTTGATTACAGAGGGTTGAATATTCCAAAAGAAACGATGCTTTCATTAACAGAGGAAATAACAGGGCAAAGGATATTGCTTGGGTTTTCTGAAAATGTCATTAAGAATGATGAGCTGAATCTTTATCTTCGTTCTTTGCATCAAATGATTATGGACGGCGGGGAAGAGTTTGAAAAAGAAGAAATGCTTCTGCTCCTCATTACATTGCTTATAGAGCAATACGGACAACCCTTTGAGAACTGTATTCCAGAGTGCAGCGAAGAAATAGAAAAGACTTGCGTATTTATGGCAGAACATTTCGCAGAGCATATTACATTGGAAAACCTCTGTAAATGCAGTGGGCTTAGTAAATCGACCTTGCTTCGTGCGTTTACCAAATCAAAGGGAGTTACGCCTTACAGGTATCTTCAAACGATTCGGATAGGCGAGGCAAAGGAACTGTTGGAGAAAGGCGTATCCTCGGTTGACGCCGCAATACAGACAGGCTTTTCAGACCAGAGCCACTTTTCAAATTTTTTTAATATGTTTATCGGACTGTCGCCTGCCGCATACGGACGCATTTTCAAGGAGGGCGGCAAGAATCATGGATAAAAAAGCTACCGCAGGGCATATCACGGCTCTGATTACAATTGTGATATGGGGAACGACTTTCATATCCACCAAAATACTGCTTGCAGATTTCAAACCAATAGAAATACTGTTTTTCAGATTTCTTCTTGGATTACTTGTGCTGATAGCTGTTTATCCAAAATGGTTAAGGATAAAGGATAAAAAACAGGAGCTTACATTCGCTGCGGCGGGACTATGCGGGATATGCTTATACTACCTGCTTGAAAACATAGCCTTAACCTATACGATGGCTTCTAATGTTGGCGTTATTATTTCTGTCGCTCCGTTTTTTACTGCCGTTTTATCTCATGTATTTCTAAAGACAGAAGAAAAACTAAAAGCACAATTTTTTGTTGGTTTTATTGTTGCTATGGCGGGAATATGTCTTATCAGTTTTAGCGGCTCAGAATTGAAGCTGAATCCTGTCGGTGATATTCTGTCGATTGTTGCGGCATTCATATGGGCAGTTTATTCCCTGCTTACACGAAAAATCGGCAGCTATGGATATAATACCGTCCAAACGACACGGCGGATATTTACATACGGAATACTTTTTATGCTCCCGTTCCTTTTTATTTTTGATTTCAAATTAGATATGCAGAAGTTTGTAAAACCAGAGTATGCTCTAAACCTTATCTATTTAGGTCTTGGTGCATCAGCCCTTTGCTTTGTTACTTGGAATTATGCCGTCAAGGTGCTTGGAGCTGTTAAGACAAGCGTATATATCTATATAGTTCCTGTTATTACTGTTGTCACATCAGTTATTGTGTTAAAGGAAGAAATCACATGGATGGCTGCGATAGGAATAGGGCTTACCTTAATTGGCTTGTCTCTTTCGGAAAGTAAATTAAATTTTAAGAAAAGAGGAAAACAGAATGAATGTTGAGAATGAAAAATGTATCATTGTAGTTGACGAAAATTTACCGCTTGGGATTATCGCTAATACCGCTACTATCCTCGGCATTACTATGGGAATGAAAATGCCCGATGTTGTTGGAAATGATGTGCTTGATTTAGAGGGTAATACCCACATGGGAATTATACAGTTTCCCGTACCAATATTAAAGGGAAATACGGAGATACTTAAAAATCTCAGAACAAAACTGTTTGAGCCGCAATTTGCAGAACTTACGGTTGTTGATTTTTCTGATTTGGCACAAGGGTGTAAAACTTACGATGAGTTCATCGGTAAAATGGCGAACACCTCAGAGGTTAAATTGAATTATATTGGCATCGCAATTTGCGGCAATAAAAAGCAGATTAACAAGTTGACAGGAAATATGCCTTTGTTAAGATAAGGAGGAGAAATGGTTTATGAGAACTGAATGGGTACGTTGTCCTGTTTGCGGAGCTAAAACCCGTGATAGGATTGGAGAGGATACTATTTTGAAGAACTACCCTCTCTATTGTCCGAAGTGTAAACAAGAAACATTGATAGAAGCAAAAAAATTCCAAGTAACCGTCATCAGAAAGGAAAACACATAATACGCAGAGCCAATAAACGAGTTGGATGAATCATTCGTTGGCTCTTTCTTATGCCTAAACTATATAGTATTCCCACCTTCCGAAAAAATATTCAAAAACTTTTTGGAAAGTATTGACAAACACTTATTTCATTCAGTATAATAAAATACCCTTTTATAAGAACCACAACCAATTACATATCCTCACAGAATTTGGGAGTACGGCTTTACGCCGTACACGCCTGCGGTATGCGAAAAAGAAATACCGCCGTTGCCATTGCCGCCTTGAACTGTCGGCGGAGGTCAAGCGTAACAGACAGTTTCGACTTTGAATCTCAAAGCCGGTTACATCATTGTGAAACCAAAAACCGCAAGGGATAAGTCTATCCTTTTGTATTGGTCGGTACACATTGATGTGCCGGCTTTTTTGCTGTCCAAGTGCCGGTTACAACTAAATCACCGGCTGGATGGGATATGATTTTGCGACGACCTCTTTTTTTCGGAGAGTAAGCGAAACAACGCCGCCTGAGATGGGGGCAGGGACAGAAAAACGACATTCAGACAGACCGGCGGAAAACAACAGACGGTATGCGGCAGAAAGAGTGTCGCATACCGCAGCAAGCAGGGAAACTGTATTGACAGTTTCCGCCCCAACCGGCTTTAAGAGCCGATTGCCCTTTGGGGAATACCCCAATCCCCTCAAAAATCCAAGAAAGGACTGATGTTATGAACGAAGCCAAGAACAAAAATTTATTTATCCGTGTGAGCGAAAAAGAGAAAAACATCATTGAGCAGAACGCCAAAAAGTGCGGGCTTTCCGTGTCAGAGTATCTCCGCCAGCGTGCTTTGGGGTATATGCCAAGAGCCGCCCTGCCCGAAGCATTTTTCTCTTTTAATGATAAGCTGGACGAACTCTGCATCGCTGTCGAAGGCAAAATTACAGCGGATACGGAAGAAAAAATTATTAGACTCATTGACAGTATTACCGAAGAACTGATACTGCCAAAACGTGAAAGGCTGGTGGTGTAAATGGCTACCACCGGCTTCTGGCCTGTCAAAGACAGGCTGAAGGAAGTGATTGATTATGCGGAAAATCCCGATAAAACCATAGACAAAAAGTATGTGGACAGCGATTTGTACACCGCTTTACAGTATGTATCCAACGATAAAAAGACCGATGAGCGTATGTATGTCAGCGGCATCAACTGCAATGCAAAGCGGGCGTATGAGCGTATGACGGCAACGAAAAAACGCTTCGGGAAAATGGGCGGCAATGTGGCATACCACGGCTACCAGAGCTTCCAGACCGGCGAAGCCACGCCCGAAGAAGCGCACAAAATCGGCATGGAAACCGCAAAGCGGATGTGGGGAAACGAGTATGAAATTGTTGTTACCACACACCTTAATACAGACAATGTCCATAATCATTTTGTTGTAAATTCCGTATCCTTTAAGACGGGCAGAAAATTTGAAAACCATATCTCCGACCACCATAAACTCCGTGAAATCTCCGACTCTGTATGTTTTGAACATGGAAAAAGTATATTGAAAGACACAGAATTTTACGGCGGGAGCAGAAAAGAATACCGGCTGAAACAAAACGGCGGGCTGTCACATCGGGAGCTTTTGAAAGCAGATATTGACGCCGCCCTTGCCCAGTCCGCCAGCTTCAAGGCATTTGAAATCCGCTTAAAGGACATGGGCTATGAAATCTGCCGTGACGAAAACTTCGCCCATTATTCCGTAAAGGGGACAGGCTGGCAGAGGGCAGTCCGCTTAGACCGGCTTGGAAAAGAATACACGCCCGAAGCAGTCAGGGCAAAACTGCTTGACAACCAGCGGCATGTCGGCTATGTCCCATTCCACAAGCCGAAATATACGCCGCTCCTTACGCTTGAAATCGAGTACCGTAAAATACAGCGCATGGACGGCATACAGATACTTTTTTCCCTTGTGATTGAACTTTGCAGGCTGGTTACGGGAAACAACATTGCCCCCGAAACTCCCCGCCCGCTCTCCCCCGCCATGCGGCAGGAAATCGTAAAATTAGATAAAACGCTGAAAGAATACAAGTTCCTATGTAAAAACAACATTGATTCCCCGCAGGAGCTTGTTTCTTTTATCGGAGAAAAACGGGAGCAAATCGGCGCATTGGAAAAAGAACGGCAGTCAGTTTACAACCGAAACCGCCACAAAAAAGATGATGGATTGAACAAAGCGGCAAGAGAAATCTCCGCCAAGATAAAACCTCTGCGGGCGGAATTGTCCCTTGCAAAAGCAGTCCTTGAAAAAATACCGAAGCTGAAAGAGGTAATTGAAGCCGAACGGCAGGCGGAAACCGCTGTTATAACCAAAAATAAGGAAAGAAGGTATGCACGATGACAAATAGCAAAATTAAAACCAATACCCCGCCGAAGAAAAAGGCAGCGAATATCCAAGTAGATAAACTCTGTACTTTTGAGGGACATCCCTTTAAGGTGCTGGACGATGAAGATATGAATAATCTTACAGAGAGCATAAAGGCGCAGGGAATTATTTCTCCGTTAATTGTTCGTGCCATTGAAAGCACAGATGAATATGAAGTGATAAGCGGACACAGGCGTTTACACGCCGCCATAAAAGCAGGGCTTTCCGAAGTGCCTGCTTTAATTTATCCCCTTGACCGAAACGAAGCGATGATTGCGGTTGTAGACAGCAACCTGCACCGTGAAAGGCTGCTCCCAAGCGAAAAAGCCTTTGCCTACAAAATGAAAATGGATGCAATGAAAGCACAGGGCAGGAGAACGGATTTAACTTTGTCGCAAGCTGCGACAAAGTCGGATACCGCCGCCGAAATAGGAAAATCACAGAATGAGAGCCGTGACCAAGTGTTCCGCTATATCCGTCTGACTTACCTTATCCCCGAACTGCTTGACAAAGTTGATGAAGGCATTATCGCACTCAGCCCCGCCGTGGAACTGTCCTACCTCTCCAAAGAACAGCAGAAAATACTGCTTGACGCAATGAACTTGAACGACTGCACACCCTCCCACGCACAGAGTATCCGCATGAAGAAACAGGCTCAGCAGAATACTCTTTCTTCGGACGGTATTTATGAAATCATGTCGGAGGAAAAAGGCAACCAGACCGAACGTATCAGCTTTAAAGTACAGGATTTAAAGGGATTTTTCCCGAAAAACTTTACGCAGAAACAAATGACGGACACGATTCTGAAGCTGCTTTATGAATACAACAGAAAACTGGAACGCAGACGAAACAGCCATGATGAAAGGTAAGGTGGAAGTATGAAAAAATTAGAAACTTTTACAGTCAATCCAAATGCAGTCTATATGCTGCCGCATGAGCCGATAGATGAAAATGAGAAAATCAATTTATCGCAAGAGGTACTGCCCCGCTGTCCCGAAATCCGCATTGAAAGCGGAAAATTAGTGCGTTTCAGCGGTGAAAACGAGTTTTCATTAAAAATTGGCGGCACGACCTACGAGGTCAACACCCATTTCAGCAAGAAAGGAAGCCAAAGCGTATTGGAGCAGTTTAAAGAACTGATATTGTCCGAAAATCTGATTTAATCCAAAAGAGGCTTTAATTCCCCCACAGCTTGCTTCGGAGAGTTTATTTATTGCACATTGGAAAAAGATAACTGGGTATATTAAGATAACCTTGCCTTTGCTATGCCCGGTTGTCGGAAAGGAGCAAAAAATCATGACAACAGCAACGAAAATAAACGGGCAGACAGAAGAAAAAATCACAGCTTTGTATTGTAGGCTTTCGGTTGACGACGATAATAAAGACGAGGAATCCAATTCCATAACGAACCAAAAACAGATTTTAAAGGATTACGCCCGCAAAGAGGGATACAACAACACAATGTTTTTTGTGGACGACGGCGTGTCGGGGACGACCTTCCAAAGACCGAATTTTGTGCGTATGGAGCGTATGGCAGAAAACGGCGAAATCGGCACGATTATCGTCAAAGACCTTTCACGCTTCGGGCGTGAGCAGGTGGAAATGGGCAGGCTTACGCAAGTGGTGTACCCATCCCTCGGCATCCGCTTTATCGCCATACAAGAACGTGTGGACACTCTGACCGGCGACGGCGTGGAGATGATGCCCTTCCACAATATTTTCAACGAATGGTATGCGGCGCAGACCTCTAAGAAAATCCGTGCGGTGTGGCAGTCCAAAGCGGAACACGGCGAACGTATCGCTTCTATCGTACCCTATGGGTACAGAAAATCGGAAGATAACCCGAAACAATGGGTAATCGACGAACCGGCGGCGCAAACCGTAAGGAAGATTTTTGCCCTGTGCCTTGCAGGGAAAGGCCCGATGCAGATTGCAAGGCAGCTTGAAGAAGAACAGATACTCTCCCCCGCCGCCTATTTTGAATCCATCGGCAGGAAACATGCTCAGAAAGTCCCCAAAAACCCTTGCGGGTGGGAACAGGCGACCGTCGGCTATATCCTTGAAAACAGGCAGTACACCGGCTGCGCCGTCAATTTCAAAAGCACTACCGTCAGTTACAAAGTCCATAAGAGAATCCAGCACAGCGAGGAGGATTACCAAATCATCCCCGATATGCAGGAAGCCATCATCTCCGAGGAACAATGGCTGAGGGTGCAGGAACTTCGCAAACACAAGCGCAGACCGACGAAAACCGGCAGGACGAGCCTTTTTTCGGGGCTGCTCTACTGCTACGACTGCAAATCGAAAATGCACTTTGTCGCCGCCAAGAGCATGAAACGGAAACAGGAGCATTTCCGCTGTTCCCAATATAAATCCGGCAGAGGGAATTGCACCATGCACTATATCCGCGATATTGTCCTTGAAAGGCTTGTGCTGGAAGCTGTCAGCGATTTATCCGATTTTGTACGCTGTTATGAGCCGGTATTCCTGTATCTGCTGGCAAAGAAAAACAACGCCATGCGGCAGAAGGAATACCAAAAACTTCAGCAGGCTGTTGAGAACGGCACAAAGCGGATAGCGGAAATCGACAGGCTGATTGAAAAGGTATTTGAACAGAACGCAGGCGGCATCCTCTCCGACGAACGGTTTGCTAAAATGCTTCAGAACTACGAAAAGGAGCAGAAAGCATTGACGCTGGAATTGGAAGAAAACCGCCAGACCTTGCAGAATGCCGAACAGCGGGTAATGGATTTAAGGCTTGTCTTACGCACTTTGCGGGAGATGACCGACATTAAGGAGCTTACCCCTACGCTTGTCAATTCGCTGATTGAGCGTATCGAAGTCCACAACAGCGAAAATTTCGGTGGACACAGCCATGTGAAGGTGGATATTTATTTTACGGCGGTGGGGATGATAGATATTCCCACCGAAAAAGAAATCCTTGCCACAATGGAAGAAATACGGAACAATCCGCAGGACTTCAAATTCGTAGCATAACAAAATGATACGGTGTAATCCCTTTTACCGAGTTACACTGTATCTTACATAAAAACATCCTTATCTGGCGACAGCAAAAACCGTTCCACCTCTTTCTATTCTGGTCGCTCTTGTTTATGTCAATGCTAAAATGAACGCCTGCGGCGGCATTGACAACACCCACATTTACGGGTAGAATAGAGATAGATTTTGTTAGTCAGTACGCTTAACACGTAGGCGCATAAAAATGCGTTGAAGGTCATTGGTCATGGCTAAGTGTTCCATGTACTGTACTTCCTTCCCGAAAAAAACGACTAGAAAGGTTAGACGTGGGAGCAAAATCAGAAGCCACCTACAATGTTCAGAATGAATGGAGAAGTAAGCTGTTTTTAACACCTCAAGATTTAATGCTCATAACTGATAGTAGTGAAAGCCTTATATATAAATATTTGGAAAATCCACCATTTCGGACGGAGCGTATCGGAGGAAAAAAAATAGTGATTTTTGCCAATTCATTTTGGAAGTGGTATGATGGCGAATAATCGGGAAAGGGTGAGGAAACACCTTTTCCCATCTAAAGAGTGGTATGATTTTGTGTCTTTTCCTCTTGGTAGTATCGGACTCCCATACTACCGCATATACTACCGAAAGTTACACGGCTAGAAAAATATAAAAGGGAAAGAAAAGGTAAGATGTGGAAAATTCCTAGAGATAACAAGGTGAAAAAGGGTGTAAAATGTTAAAAGCGGTTAGACATGACATAGCTTATGCGATACCGGTTTAAGGTGTGATATTGACGTTAAGCTTGATTTGGTGTAGAATATTTTAGCAGGAAGTTAAGTATGTCCATTTGGACACAAAGCGAAATCCCGTGTATGCCAGTACACGGGATTTCTTTTTGGGCTGTATTTATGATTTCAGTCCGGCTGTTTTAAGGTCTCATGAAACAGGCCCGTGTCCTAAAAACCTGTAAGAGCTTACATGAGTGAAACGGAAGCCAATCCGGTTCGGCTTTTTGCACGATGCAGGGCTATCCGAAAAGTTATGTACATACAACACTGCTGGTTCGCATATACGATTAAGCAACGGATATGTGAAAATGACAGAAAATGAAAGTACTTACAGCGATTTTACCTTAAAATTTAACAAATTTTCACGGAAAAACTCTTTACTCGCGAAAACTTTGTGATATAATGAACGAGGTGGACGGACAAGACATGTATATTTGTTCCGTTCAGAATGAGAGGCATAAAACAGAGCGTAGAATGCCAGTCTACAAGAACATGAGGAGGAATTAACTTATGGCAAAATGGGTTTATAAGTTCCACGAAGGCAGTGCGGCAATGAGAAACCTTCTTGGCGGCAAGGGCTGCAACTTAGCAGAGATGACAAACCTGGGAATGCCCATTCCACAGGGATTTACTGTTACAACAGAGGCTTGTACCGAATATTATAACTGTGGCAAGCAGATTTCACAGGAAATTCAGGACCAGATTTTTGAGGCCATTACCTGGCTGGAAGGTATCAATGGCAAGAAGTTTGGTGATACAGAGGATCCGTTACTGGTTTCCGTACGTTCCGGCGCACGTGCATCCATGCCTGGTATGATGGATACAATCCTGAACCTGGGATTAAACGATGTTGCAGTCGAGGGATTTGCAAAGAAGACCGGCAACCCAAGATTTGCTTACGATTCCTACCGCAGATTCATCCAGATGTATTCTGACGTTGTTATGGAAGTTCCAAAGTCCTATTTCGAGAAAATCATCGATGAGATGAAAGAAGCAAAGGGCGTACATTTTGATACAGATCTGACTGCTGATGATTTAAAAGAGCTGGCAGCAAAATTCAAGGCTGTTTACAAGGATGCCATGAATGGCGAGGAATTCCCGCAGAATCCTACCGAACAGCTGATGGGCGCTGTTAAGGCTGTGTTCCGTTCCTGGGACAACCCACGTGCCATCGTATACCGCCGTATGAACGATATCCCTGGCGACTGGGGTACTGCTGTTAACGTTCAGACCATGGTATTCGGAAATAAGGGCGAGACCTCCGGTACAGGTGTTGCGTTTACACGTAACCCATCCACCGGTGCAAAGGGAATCTACGGCGAGTACCTGATTAACGCACAGGGCGAGGACGTGGTTGCAGGTGTCCGTACACCACAGCCAATCTCCAAACTGGCAGAGGACCTTCCGGAGTGCTATAAGGAATTTATGGATCTGGCTATAAAGCTGGAGAACCATTTCCGCGATATGCAGGATATGGAGTTTACCATTGAGGAAGGCAAGCTGTACTTCTTACAGACACGTAACGGCAAGAGGACTGCTCCGGCAGCCATCCAGATTGCCTGCGATTTAGTAGATGAAGGTATGATTACCCCGGAAGAGGCTGTATGCAGAATCGAGGCTAAGTCCTTAGACCAGCTGCTGCATCCCACCTTTGTTCCGGAAGCACTGAAGGCCGGCGAAGTAATCGGAAGCGCGCTTCCTGCATCTCCTGGCGCTGCAGCCGGCAAGGTGTACTTTACAGCTGACGAGGCTAAGGATGCCGGCAAGGGCGGCAGAGGCGAGAGAGTTATCCTGGTTCGTCTGGAGACATCCCCAGAGGATATTGAGGGCATGCACGCAGCACAGGGTATCCTGACTGTCCGCGGCGGTATGACCAGCCATGCAGCAGTTGTTGCACGTGGCATGGGAACCTGCTGTGTATCCGGCTGCGGCGAGATTAAGATTGACGAAGAGGCTAAGGTATTTGAACTTGGCGGACATACATTCCATGAGGGGGATTACATTTCCCTGGATGGTTCTACAGGAAAGATCTACAAGGGCGACATCGCTACACAGGAAGCTACTGTAAGCGGTAACTTTGAGCGCATCATGAAGTGGGCTGACCAGTTCAGAACCCTGCGTGTACGCACCAACGCAGATACCCCTGCAGATACCCTGAACGCGGTTAAGCTGGGCGCCGAGGGTATCGGTCTCTGCCGTACAGAGCATATGTTCTTTGAAGCAGAGAGAATTCCGAAGATTCGTAAGATGATTCTGTCCGAGACAGTTGAGCAGAGAGAAGAAGCATTAAACGAGCTGATTCCATTCCAGAAGGGCGACTTCAAGGCCATGTACAAGGCTCTGGAGGGAAGACCTATGACCATTCGTTACCTGGATCCGCCTCTGCATGAGTTTGTTCCCACCGATCCGGAGGACATCAAGGCTCTGGCTGATGATATGGGAATGACAGTTGAGGCTGTTAACGCCAAGTGTGCTGAACTCCATGAGTTCAACCCAATGATGGGTCACCGTGGATGCCGTCTGGCTGTTACTTATCCGGAAATCGCTAAGATGCAGACAAGGGCTGTCATGGAAGCTGCAATCGAGGTTAAGGAAGAGTGCGGATATGACATTGTTCCTGAGATTATGATTCCATTAGTTGGCGAGAAGAAAGAGCTTAAGTACGTCAAGGACGTAGTGGTTGAGACTGCTGAACTGGTTAAGAAGGAGATGAACTCCGATATCCAATACCACATTGGTACCATGATTGAGATTCCGAGAGCAGCCCTGACTGCTGACAAGGTTGCAGAAGAAGCGGACTTCTTCTCATTCGGAACCAATGACCTTACACAGATGACCTTCGGCTTCTCACGTGACGATGCCGGCAAGTTCCTGGATTCCTACTACAAGGCTAAGATTTACGAGTCTGACCCATTTGCAAGACTGGATCAGGAAGGTGTTGGACAGCTGGTTAAGATGGCTGTTGAGAAGGGACGTTCCACAAAGGCAGACCTGAAGTGCGGTATCTGCGGCGAGCACGGCGGAGATCCTTCATCTGTAGAGTTCTGCCACAAGATTGGACTGAACTATGTATCCTGTTCTCCATTCCGCGTTCCGATTGCACGTCTGGCAGCTGCACAGGCGGCATTAAACAATAAGTAAGCGGCCGTTTGTTCGGTTGAAAAGTATACTTGATTATTAAGAAGTGTTTGATATAATAAAATCAGGCAAAAGAAATCAGATGTCCATGTGGGCACAAAACGAAAACCCCAGAGCAGCTACGCTGGGGTTTTCTTTTGATGTCATTGGCAAATATAGAGCCAGCGCCCAGGAGGTCGGAGTCGGAACTGGACATGGTAGCGGAGATGATCCCGGCAAACAGCAGGCCGCAGATCAGGGCATGTATGGTGTTGATGGCCAGAACCGGCAGGGGATGGTGGGGATAAATGCATAGATAAAGTTCACCTGCGTGTCGGCCATGGGAAGCCATGGGGGCGCTGCGGCAGAGGGACAGCTGGAGGTGCTGGCAAGCTATGATATTACCCCGGAAACCATGGGATGCCCGATCCGCTCCTCCATGGAGGTGGTGGAGCTTGGGGTTTCTGAGAGAGGCAGACGGGTGCTTATTGACAGGAATGCATATGAAGCGGACGGCATTATCATATCCTGCAGGCTTAAGCCCCACAATGCGTTTAGCGGAGCTTATAATGCGTTTAGCGGAGCTTATGAGAGCGGGCCATGCAAAATGATGACAGTGGGCCTTGGCAAGCAGGAAGGCGCCAGCATTGTGCACAACGATGGAATGGATGTGATTGCTGAAAACATTCCCACCATGGCCAGTGTGGTGCTGGAAAAGGCAAAGATATTGCTTGCAATCCCATGCATGGAAAATGCATATGATGAGACCGATCATATTCTGCCAGTCCGTCAGGTCAGGTTCGAGACAGGGAAGATTCAGGCATTCGCAGGCTGACTGGGCCAGGTGCTCCTGCTCCATGACAAGGGGTACTTCATAAAGCACGTCCACATCCAGTTTCTGGAGTACGTGGTGAGGGGGAACATTACAGAAAAGGGCAATTTTGTTTTTGTTGCCTTCGTCCAGGGGCTGCTCAGAACGGCAGACAAGGATGTCAGGCTGGATTCCCATTCCCTGAAGGTCTTTGACGCTGGCCTGGGTGGGTTTTGTCTTGAGTTCGCCGGAAGCTTTTAGGTAGGGGATAAGGGTTACGTGGATCAATTTATTCAACGTACACACCGTGTACGCCTCATGAATTTATGTACAACTGACAAAAAATCATTATATTATAGCGGTTCATTGACAGGTTGGATAAATGTTGGTAATATTATGGTGAAGTTAATATGATTTAAATGAGGAGCAGTATGAAGATTATAAGGATTGAACAAGAGGAAGCATATATCCAGAAAGCACAGAATGTTACGATTGAAGAGTTGTGTGAAAAATTTGGAGTGTCTAAAAATACAATACGCAGGGATCTGATAGAGTTAGAGAAGAAGGGGAGCATTGTAAAGAATTACGGGGGTGTTTCCAGTACGATCCAGAACTATGATGTTGGAATGCTTCCGTTTAATACGCGGGGACACCTGATGCTGGAGGAAAAGAAAAGAATTGCAGAAAGAGCAGCAGAATTTATAAATGACGGAGATTATATTTTTGTGGATTCCGGTTCTACGGTTTGTAATCTGGTGGATTACATAAAGAATCTCAAAGTCACAGTGCTGACAAATAATCTGGATTTTATTATAAGAGCCCTGCAATATCCTAATATTCAGATCATCACATTTTCAGGTATCCTGAACAGGGATTACTACTCCTTTACAAGTATTGATGAGAGGAGCGCGGAAATACTTTCAAGCTATAATTTTACCAAGGCATTCATGGCAGCAACCGGCGTAACTGTACAGTATGGTGTTATGAATTCCCTTCTTTCTGATAATGAATTAAAGGTAACTGCAGTTAATCGTGCCCAGGAGGTATATTTGCTGGTTGATCATACTAAATTTGGAAAGGTGACCATAAAATCTTATGGATCCCTGGAACAGATTGACACCATTATTACAAACCAGCCTCCGTCTGATGAGATGATAGAGAGTATCCGGCAATGCGGCTGTGAAATTATTATTGTTTAGTGAAATTAATAAGATTCAAAAAATCCATGGACTGGTGGAATTTCCCAGCCTATGGATTTTTTATATTATCATAAAATAACTATAATACAACCACAAAATAATCAAATTATACCAAAACACTACCAAAATATATTGACAAGATAACCATTAAGTGATACTATAATGACGAAACCACAGATGATTATTGTAGCATTATCCAATGATTTTTACAAAGAAGGGGGAACTTTCAAATGAAAAAAATTATGACACTCATTGCCGCAATCTCAATTGCCAGCACAATACTGTACGGATGCGGAGGAAAAGAGGCCGCTGTACCAACAACTTCAGGTGGAGGTCAGAATGTGGAGGCAGTTGAACGGAGCGGGGAAACTATTAAATTTACAATCACATCAGATTCACCTAAACGGGCAGAATACTGCCAGTTATTCGTGGATTACGTTGCCATGGCTTCAGAGGGGAAGTATGTGGGTGAGGTTCTTGCGGCCAGTTCATTGGGCTCTGCTGCGGATACAGCCCAGATGATACAAATGGGTACATTGGATTTCAATCTGAACGATGATATGTCAATTGATGGTATTCTTGATGGAAAACTGGGATTTGCATGGCTTCCTGGTCTCGTATCAGACTATGATGAGGCAGATCAATATTATAATGAGGGGTGGATTGCAGACCAGGCTGCAAAGATCATGGAAGAGAACAACATAATCAGAATCAGTTCTTTTTGTAATGGTTTTAGGCAGGTGGGGAATATGAAGCGTGAGATAACTGACATGTCTGATCTGAAAGGACTAAAAATCAGAATCCCCTCTGTAGCTTCTGTAGAATCCTTCTATGAGAAATGCGGTGCCCTTCCTGTTTCAATTCCAGGGTCTGAGGTATTGTCAGCTATCCAGACAGGGACGGTAGACGGGCTTGATAATGCGGTATTCAACTATGTAAATCAGGGGTTAACAGATGTTATAAAGTATATTACTGAACTGAATTACTGCTATTCCGGCGGCTGTTTTGTATCAAGCCCTAAATTCTGGAACACTCTAAGCGATGATGATAAGGACATGTTTACGGAGTGTGCGAGGAAAGCATCAGCAGAGTTTACGGAATATTTTAGGAATACAACAGATGAACTGGTAAATAGTGGTGTTGACAGCGGACAGTGGGTGGTATCACAGCCGTCAGAGGACATGAAGGCTGGGCTGCAAAAGATTTATGAAGAAATATGGGAAGAATCAAAAGGCAAATATCCAGCGGATATTATGGATATGATCATCAGCGGAGATTATAAAAAATAAGGTTTTAAAGCTGTGTGAAAGAGGGAATGTATATGGGAGAAAGTATATCAGCAAGATCGCATTATATGAATGTATTTGAAAAAATAAATCACTGCTTTCTTTATTTTGAAAAGATTGTGCTTACGTTCTGCACCATTGTTCTTGTTATAGCTATTTTTATTCAGGTTGTCTGCCGTTACATATTACTGATCTCTACCCCGTGGGCAGAAGAATTGGCACGGTATCTGTTTGTGTGGATGGCTTATCTGGGAGGGGGATATGCGCTCCATACTGGGGGACAGATAGAGATTGATATAGCGCCTACCATTATCAAATCATTGAAAGGGATAAGCACTGCAACAAAAGACAGGATCATTCTGCTGTTAAAAACAGTAGGTCTGGTGATAACAGTAGTGTTTCTCCTTGGATTTTGCTGGGTATTTGGGAATTATATTATGTTCATAGCTGGAGGAAGCCAGACATCCCAGACAATGCATATCCCTATGTGGATTGTATATTTCCCCGTACTTATTGGATCCCTTATTACGGTGTGGCATGGAGTATACAGGATATTGTGCAATATTTGGCCGGTATCTGTTAATGTAGATTGAGGGGAGGGGGATAAAATATGACACCATTAACAGCATTATTGGTTTTTATAGGTACGTTTTTATTTGTGGCAATCGTTTTTGTGATTCCTGTTAGCTACGCATTGGGAATTGCCTCTATGGTTGTGTTTATGGCTGGGGGCCATGATGTGGTGACGGTTGCACAGTATGCATGGTCCTCCCTGGACAGCTTTTCCTTCCTGGCAATACCGTTTTACATATATGCCGGTACATTGATGGAATACAGCGGCATTTCCAAAATGCTGATAAACTGGATCGGAGGTATTATAGGCAGGGTAAGAGGAAGTCTGGGAATCATAACCATTCTTGCATCCATGGCCTTTGGCGTACTTACCGGTTCTGCTATGGCAACAATATCTGCCATTGGAAAAATTGTTCAGCCGCAAATGGAAAAAGAGAAATATCCCAGAGGCTATGTGGCGGCATTGCTGGCAGCTACATGCTTTTTGGGGATCCTTATTCCTCCGTCCGTACCGGGGATCATGTACGCGCTGTCGGCAGGAATTAAAATATCGGATGTCTGGATGGTCACTATTGGACCGACGCTTATTTTTATGGTTGGATATATCACTGTTAATTATTGCAGGATTGGGCGTCATCTTCCAAAGCCGGAGGCAGTTTCCATAAGTGGAACTGAACGTCTGGAAGAGTTTGGAAAAAACACATTTCGTGCAATTCCAGCATTACTCATGCCTGTTATTATATACGGATGTATATATGGAGGCATCTGTACGCCTACAGAAGCCGGTGCGTTAAGTGCGGTATATGGCATTTTTTATTATCTGATTTTGTGGTTTGTAAATAAGAAAGCGATCAAGATCGATTTCCTTACCATAGCAGCGATCAGCGGTGCATCAACAGCTGTGATCGGATTGTTAAATGCTTTTTCGGTTATTGCAGGAAAAGTGATAACACTCACGGGAGTCTCTGGTTTCCTCTCAAACCTCATTACACAGTCCATTTCAACCAAAGGCGGTTTCCTTTTAATGATTAATATCCTATTTTTGTTTATGGGAACATTTATGGATATTAATGCCACTATCCTGATCATGACGCCGCTTCTTCTTCCGGTTGCAATGAACGCTTATGGTATTACAGCGCTCCATTTTGGCGCGATCATGCTTGTGAATATGTGCGTGGGTTTTTTGACACCGCCTTTTGCAGTGGGGATATTTGTGGGACAAAAAATCGCAGGAGCTACATTTACAGACACAGTAAAGGAAGCAGTCCCCTTTATCATAGTTGGTCTGGCGGCGATTTTAGTCACAACTCTTTGCCCTGGATATTTAATGTTTTTTGTTAATCTGTTTACGTAAATAAAATATACCCGGGTTATAATTTAAGAAAGGTAAAGGTGATGTTTGATGGAATTTATGGGATATAGTGCAAGAATGCGCCGGTTAATGCCTGAAAAGGACGGCAGATATTTCGGATTGACTGTGGACCACAGTATGGCCAGGGGGGTTATGAGAGGACTTGATACATTCCAGAAGACCATAGATGATATGTGTGCAGGAGGACCGGATGCAATAACCATGCATAAAGGATTGGCAGAACGGTGCTTTGGCCAACATGCAGGTATTACACCCTTGGTATTGAAATGCACTACTTTTTCTCCCTACCAGCCGGATTTTGACACACCGGTGGCCACGGTAGAGGAAGGGGTAAGACTGGGAGCGGACGCAGTGTCCATAGGGTGTATTGTATGTGGAGACAAACAGCCGCAGCAGTTATCTACACTGGCTGATTACTGTAAGAAAGCAAAAGAGCTGGGAATGCCTGTCATATCCCACATATATCCAAGAGGAAACTGCTTAAAAGATGAAGCCAGATATGATTGGAAAAATATACTGTATGCAACAAGAGCTGCGGCAGAGTTGGGAGTTGATCTGATCAAGACCAATTATACGGGAGATCCGGAAAGTTTTGCAAGGGTAGTGGAAGGAACCCCCAGTATGGTTGCCATTGCTGGAGGCGATAACTGTCGAACTCCCCAGGAATTGTTTAAAATGACGAAGGACGTACTGGACTCCGGTGCAGCGGGAGTTACCTATGGCAGGTTTATCATACAGTATCCCAAAATCACTCCGATTGTCAAAGCGGTAAAGTCGATCATACATGGCGGATATTCAGTGAAAGAAGCAATGGAACTATTGGAAGAGCTGGAACATGAGTGATGGAGATGACATAATGCAATTGGACAGATTTAGAAAAATAGATGTAATAGCAATGGGAAGGGCAACGGTAGACCTGTACGCAAATGAGACAGGGCCTATGGAAGATGCAAAGACATTTTCCAAATACGTGGGAGGGTCTCCGGCAAATACCGCTGTTGCCATGGCTAACCTTGGACTGAAGGTGGGATATATTGGAAAAGTGTCGGATGATGCCTTCGGAAGATTTATATGTTCCTATTTGAATGGAAAAGGTGTGGATGTTTCCCATATACGTACTGATGACACGGGAAGAAGATCAGGATTGACCATGGGAGAGATCAGAGAAGATGGGAAGTGCAGTTATTTTATGTACCGGCAGGATTGCGCGGATTTGAATATACAGTGTACAGAGATCGATGAAAAATATATTGCCGATGCGAAAATGCTTCTGATATCCGGCACATCACTTACACATAGCCCTGCCAGAGAAAGCGTTTTTCTTGCCATGTCCTATGCCAGGAAAAACAACACCAGGATCATACTGGATTTAGACTACAGGACCGATACGTGGGATACGGAGGAGGAAGCATCTGTATATTACCATATGGCAGCGCTTCAATCAGATATGGTGATCGGTACACGAGAAGAATTCGATGTTATGGAGCGGATGTTTCTTCCTGGGAACAGGGATGATAAGAAATCAGCAGAATATTTCCTTGAGCGTGGGGCGGAATATGTGTCTATAAAAAGGGGAAAGGAAGGTTCCTGTATATATACCAAAGAGGATATCTATCATGGCGGAGTATATCCTGTAAAAGCGGTCAAAACATTCGGTGCAGGAGATGCTTACTCTGGTGCATTTAATTATGGGATAATCAGTGGATTTACTATGGAAAAGTGTTTGATGTATGCGGCTGCGGCTGCCTCCATTACGATATCAGGACACAGCTGTTCTGATTCAACTCCTACACTGGAACAGATAGATAGATTTATTACAGAGAATGACTATATATGCGGATAAAAAAAGGAACTGTCGGTTGGGCCGTTAAGGCAGAACCGGCAGTTCCTTTTTTAGGTGCGCCCGGCGGGCGCACGTTCTAACGGG
>UMHT01045635.1_pt1 | contig 82203 bp, 79 predicted proteins | sample 1965601 | NCBI WGS metagenome assembly UMHT01 (sample SAMEA4836105, study PRJEB28245) | human gut metagenome | biome: gut microbiome; material: fecal sample | place: Denmark | collected 2008 | reverse complement strand
CCATAATGCATATCTATCACACAGAAAAACCAAACTTTTAAAAAGTTCGCTGTAGTACTACTACATGGCCGATATTCAACTGCTGATCGGTCAGTCCTCTACCGAGGGGGGAACGGAAAAAGAAAGAGCGTATGCGTTTACAGCGCCAGAAACTTCTCCCATCCGGCGAGGCGGACATTTGTCCACCATATAGCCGGGAGGACATTTGTCCACCAGAGATTAGAGATAAGAGATTAGATATTTAGAGATAAGAGTATAGAGAATAGAGAGGGAGAAAGCGCCCGCGCCTATGGCCGTTACCAGAATGCTTTTCTTTCAGACGGGGAACTGGCCGACTTGCAGGAGGATTTTCCTACCGTATGGAGCCAGTACATCGAAAAACTGTACGAGTACATGGCATCCACCGGAAAACGGTATCAAAGCCATGCCGCCACCATCCGGCGATGGGCCAGCGAGGATGCGAAAAAACGGCCACGCCCACACGCGAGCGGGATTACAGCGTAAAGGAGGACGAAACCGTATGATTGAGATTACCGCAGAAATCCGGGCGCTGATTGATAAGGCCGCCGCCGGCGCGGAGCTGGCCGGGAATGAATACATAGACCCGGCAGACGGCCTTATCCACTGTAAGAAGTGCAAGGGCCAGCGCCAGACCATTGTGCCAAATTTCGAGAAACCCGGCTATTTCATGCCACGCTGTATCTGCCAGTGCCAGAGGGAGGCCGAGGAACGGCAGCGCCGCATTGAGCGTATCAAGCGGCGGAAGGCGCAGGGCCTACAAGACCGCTATTTGTGTGACTACACATTTGCCAATGATAACGGACAAAACCCGCTGATGGATAAGGCCCGCGCCTATGTGGAGAACTGGAAGGAGGCATACGGAAACAACACCGGCCTGCTGCTGTTCGGGGATGTGGGAACCGGCAAGTCTTTTTTCGCCGGATGTATTGCCAATGCCCTGCTTGACCGAGATGTGCCGGTGCTGATGACGAACTTTCCCACTATCCTGAACCGACTGACGGGGATGTTCTCCGAGGACAGGGCCGCTTTTATCGCCAGTCTGGACGAATATGACCTGCTTATCATTGACGATTTAGGCGTGGAGCGCAGCACCGACTACGCGATGGAGCAGATGTTTTTCGTCATTGACAGCCGCTACCACAGCCGCAGGCCCATGATAATCACCACCAACCTGAAACTGTCCGAGTTGAAAAAACCGCCCGCTCTGGCCCATGCCCGTATCTATGACCGCATACTGGAACGGTGCGCCCCATCCTCTTTGCCGGGAAGAACTTCCGGGAGGAAAACGCCGATGCCGCCAAAGCTGCGGCCAAAGACCTTGTGAACCGTAAGAATGATTGAGCGGGCGGCCCCGCCCCGCCCGGAGAAAGGAGCGCCATGAGCGAAGACACCCGTGCCATGCAGACCGCAGCCACCACATCGGCCAGAGCGCCGGAGGACGCCCCCACGCTGGTGAAGAAAATCGGCAAGACCACTTATAAGGTGCGTGTCCATTTCAGCAAGACCAGCACCGAAACCATGAGTGATAAAATCAAGCGTATGCTGAAAAACGAAATTCAAAAATAAAACATTATAAACAATCGCATATCAAGAGACAGGGAAAGAAAAACAATTTGCGTTTTCCTGCCCCTGTCTCTTGAAAGGTTTTTCAGCTATTTGTATGTAATCGTAAAAAAGTCTTTTTGCACCTTTTCGTTATTAATCCAAAACTGTATTTTATACTTTCCTTCTTTTAGTTGAGATAAGGATTCTTCACGCACATAAAAATCTTGACCGTAGGGAAGCGGTATACCAGACGCGTCCCCGGAGCGGGAGCGAGTTTGCGTTTGGAATGACCGCTCCCGGTTGACGTAAGGAGCTAAAAAAGCATGGGCAAATCTGATATGAAGAAAATTGCCGACGATTACTTGACAGTTACAAGTCCAAAATTTCACCGATATAAAGAATACACTTCTGTAATAATGTGATAAAATATATTTATATAAAGGCAAAGGAACATATCTTCCAAAATTCCCCAGACCATGCCTAAAAGGAGCCGACCACTTGAATTCGCCATTTTCCAAAACCATTCAATACATCTTGCAGGATATACTTAAAGAAATACAATACCTTCCCTTAGCTTTTTTATTGGGTATTCTGTTATATCTGATAACCATCATATGTTTACGCCGTCACAAAAAGCCTATATGCAGCACCCTATTCACTAGCTACTTTATAATGCTTTTTATCATAACCATATTTGAGCGTGAACCAGGGTCGCGTACGGGAATAAGTCTTAAATTCTTTGAGGCATTAGGAGGACCCAGAGCAAATGCATATGTGATTGAGAATGTACTTCTTTTTATCCCTTTTGGAATCTTTATTCCACTAAAATGGAAACAGTTGAGGAATCCGTTTGTATGCTCCTTTCTGGGATTCTGTCTGAGCTGTATCATTGAAATTATACAGTTGATTACAGAACGAGGTCATTTCCAGATTGATGATATTGTAACTAATACGTTAGGAACGCTAATAGGGGCTCTTATTTTTCGTATGTATTCATTTATAATGTTAAAATGCAGACAGTTTTATGCCTGAATATGTGCGTTTGTTGTGGCAGGCTGGGCTGCTGCAAGCGGGTGGGTATTGATAGAATATTTTCCGCTCCTTTACCTACGGGGAAATAAAATCTCCGAGGTTCAGGCCAGGGGCTGACCGTCAGGGATTTAAGACTTTCTCGCTTGAATATTGCGTTTTAAGGTATTTCCAATCAACGGTATTTTGCCATTTACAATACCGCCAGTTAACGGGATTCCGGATTTCTTCAGGAATGCCAGAGATTCCTCCACGGCGCTGCGTAATACCCAACCAGGACGAACAACTAAAACAACACTGTCCATTAGCCCGCGCATCAGCTGCACATCAGACAGAGTACCTATTGGAGGCGTATCAATCAGAATATAGTTATATGTATCTTTCATGGATTGAATGGCTGGAAAAATCTGATTATCAACCTGAAAGATATTTTTTTTGAGAGAACCCCTGTATGGTGTAAATACCATTATACATCTGTTCCACTTGCTGTCTTAGATTTTCACCTATGCGGGGCTCATTGCGTTTTTCTCCATCTAAATGCAGTGTCATCTTCAGCTGTTACAGAAATGTCCTGTTTTATTTCCTCCAGAGGAATACTGCTGTATTCATCCGTATCCAATACCAACTCCAGAACACGATTGCTTGTTGCTAAAAGCTGCACTGTTTTTACAAGATTTTTCGCTGTTTGGATATCTTCATTTCTGGGAATATCCGACCCATTTTGATAAAGGTCATTAATATTTCTGGCATTTACTATCATCGAAGCTCTTGCTTCGTAAGAGGGGCTGCTGTCCCAGGACAGAATAGCGCCGGCTATACCTCCCAGCATAATAAGGAATAATACAATCCAGCGAAGCTCCCAGATGGAATGCAGCAGGTCCGGGATGCAGATCTCTATTTCATCATTGGTTTCTGACATTGACATACCTCACATTTTGTTTTTATATATCGGCCGACTGCTCCCCTCCCTTATTATTTTACCAGAATATACAAAAACATCAAGTGCACTGTGGCGTATAGCTGCTATTGCTTCTGCCCGGGCAGCATTGATACCTTTTGCCTGGTACACAGGATGAACACTTGTATCTGTACGCGTTTCCGGCGGTAAATATACGAACAACAGGGCCCCCACTTCACCCAATCATCCCCTCATGAATCCTCCTAAACGCCGCCGGCGACACCTCATACTCCTTCTTAAACGCCCTGAAAAAGCTGGAGTAGTCATTAAACCCGCAGGCGAAACAAGCCTTATTGGCAGGCATGCCCTCCAGAATCAGATTCTTGCCAGTCAAAAGCCGCTGCTGAATCACATATTGGTAGTAAGAGATTCCCATTTTATCCTTAAACATATGGGACAGGTTGTATTTATCCATGATGAAGGCATCTGAAATGGTGTCCATGGACAAATCCTCCGTGAGATGGTTCTGTATATAGTGCAGGATATCTGTCAGCGGGTTATCTCTTACCCCGCTTTGGGCCGTGCCGGAATCTTCCATGAGGGCCAGGTTATATTCTACCAGCAGGTGCAGGATGAATGCCTTGACCTGTGCATGTCTCAGAGGCTTCTGTTCTCCAAGGGCCTCTTCTAATGAGGTGAAGATGGTGCGGAAGTTGCCCCAGGCAGTGGTGTGGCGTCTGAGAAGATAGTTTTTCATCCCCTTTGCGATAAGAAAGTAGTTCAGGTCCTCATCGATGGAAGCCAGCTGCCGCAGGGCCGGCAGCGATATCCACAGGACGTACCGCTCGTATGGTACGCGGAAATCTGCAAAGATGGGATTATGCATGATATTGGGCGGTATGATTAGCAGGTCATCGTTTTGCAGATGGTAAATCTCATCTCCTATAATGTAATCCACGTGGCCGCTTATAAAGTACAGCAGTTCATAAAATTCATGATAATGGGGTTCTACCGCGGGATAGGTGACGTCCCGGTGGTGGTCCAGCTCAAAATCACTGCTGCGCATATAATGCTTCAGCATTTTTTCGCGGTTGGATGATGTAACCATAAGTCTCCTGCCTCTCAATTCAATATCTTATCTCAACTATTCTTCGGCGCATTGCATAAAATGCATCTGGCTAATTTAGCACATCCGCACAAAGCCTTTCGATTTTCAATTTCAATCTTCCAAGATTTGCAATGTTTTTACCAAATAACTCAATTTTCTTTGAAAGAGTTTGCAATTATAATAGAACTATAACATGGGAAGTGAAAAATGTAAACACTTCATACGGTACCGTACCAGAGTGCGTCCCAGACGCGCACCAGAGCAGGCTCTATGTTAATTCCAGTAAATAACAGGAGAGAGGAACATGAAAAAGAGGAGAGGAATTCTATACTGCCTTTTGGCGGCATCCATGCTGGTCTCGTTGACCGGCTGCAGTAAAGGGGGCAGCGGAACCCATCTGCTGGTGGCCCATTCCCACAACGAAAACCACCCCGTCCATGTGGGGCTGACTTATATGAAGGATGAGATGGAAAAGAATACGGGGTATACATTTTCCATATATCCCAACGGCCAGCTGGGCGGCAACAGTGATATGATTCAGATGGTGAAAGCCGGCGTACTGGATGTTGCCAAGGTCAGCGCCAGCTCATTGGAACAGTTTAACCCGGCCTATTCCATATTTTCACTGCCTTATGTATTTCAGTCCACGGAACACTATTTTAAGGTGATGGAGGAGAGCCGGGCAGTACAGGAAATTTTCAAATCCACATATGACCAGGGATTTTTTGCCGTTGGATGGTATGATTCAGGAGCCCGTTCCGTCTATACAACCAAGGAGGGGCCGGTGGAGAGTCCGGCGGATCTGAAGGGACTTAAAATCAGAACCCAGGACAGCCCTACTTCCATTGAAATGATACGCAATATGGGAGGGGCGGCCACGCCCATGTCATCCGGAGAAGTTTATACCTCCCTCCAGCAGGGGATTATCGATGGCGCTGAGAATAATGAGACAGTGCTGGTGGACGACGGGCATGGGGAGGTGGCAAAGTCCTATACCTACACCCAGCATCAGTACACGCCGGATATCGTCATCATTTCCACTAAGACCTGGGAATCTATGTCAGAGCAGGACCAGGAGGCGCTGCTCAGGGCCATGGATGAGAGTTTCTGGAAACATGAGGAGAAATGGCAGGAAATTGTGGAGCGCAATATCCAGGGGGCAAAGGAACTCGGGGTCCAATTTTATGAAATCGATAAGACGCCGTTTATCCAGGCGGTAAAGTCCCAGCATGATGCATTCTGCGCTGAGAGTGGGGACAATGCCAGATATCTGGCGGATTTTCTGAGCTATGCTGAATAGGGGGTAAGGAAATGAGAAATGTAGTTGACAGTATCATCCGGGTTCTGTGCACAGCCATCATGGGCATCATGGCAGTGGCTGTATGCTGGCAGGTCATCACCCGGTATATTTTAAATAATCCAAGTACAGTGACAGAGGAGGCTCTCCGCTATCTTCTGGTGTGGACCACCATGGTGGGAGCAGCCTATGCCTACGGAAAGAGGAAGCACCTTTCCATTAATATACTTTTGAAAAAAGTTAGTCCGTCCATGCAGAAAATCGTGGATATAGGCGTGCAGTGCCTCGTCATTGTCTTCTGCATCGTGGTAATGGTAATGGGAGGTCTCAGACTTTGCGCCACTGCCGCGGATCAGTCTTCCGCGGCTCTGGGGATTCCCATGCCTTATATCTACAGCTGCCTGCTGGTGGGTGCGGTACTCTTTATCTTCTATGCCCTTATTTTTATCGGGGAGGATGTGAAGGAACTGAGGGATAACCGGGGGCAATTCACAGCAGAACATCCTATTGCGGAACAAAAAAACTCATCACACCTGGCGGATACCCCAAAAAATGAGAATGGGAGGAACGATATATCATGACAATGTCTGTGGTACAAGTTGGTTTAATTTTAATCGGGACATTTTTTCTGCTGCTGGCCCTCAGTGTTCCCGTATCCATAAGTCTTATTGTTTCGTCTGTCCTGACAACGGCCTGTGTCATGGACTTGGATTTGGCTACTTTTGTGGCGAGCCAGAAAATGATTACGGGCGTGGACAGTTTTTCTTTAATTGCCGTTCCTTTCTTTATTTTATGCGGAGTCCTTATGAACTCAGGCGGTATTGCCCAAAAGCTGATTAATTTTGCCAAGCTGTTCGTGGGCTTTATTCCAGGCGGCCTTGCCCACACCAATATCCTGGGCAGCACACTGTTCGGATCCATATCCGGCTCCTCCGTGGCAGCCTCCATTGCAGTGGGAGGCGTAATGATTCCCCTGGAGGAAAAGGAGGGATATGACCGCAAGTTCGCGGCGGCGGCCAATATTGCTTCTGCTCCTACCGGACTCATTATCCCACCCTCAGGAATCCTTATTATCTACGCGGTGCTTTCGGGCTGTTCCGTGGTGGGAATGATTATGAGCGGATATATTCCCGGATTTATGTGGTGTATTGCCTGTATGATGGTGGCCTTTGTTATTGCAAAGAAGAATAAGTATCCGACTACCAAGGCTGTTCCGGCCAGGGTATTCATACATACGTTTATTGATGCGGTGCCCAGCCTTCTGCTGATTGTAATTATAGTAGGCGGCGTATGTTCCGGTATATTTACGGCCACGGAATCTGCCGCGGTGGCAGTGGCCTACACCCTGTTCCTGTCCATCGTGTGCTACCGCACCATTAAGTTAAAGGACCTGCCGGCCATTTTGTGCGATGCATGTGAGACGACTGCTGTTATCATGTTCCTTATTGCAGCTTCCTCCACCATGTCCTTTGTCATGTCCTTTACAGGACTGCCGGCAGCCATCGGCAAAGCCATGCTAAGCATTTCATCCAATCCGTACGTGGTGCTTCTGATGATTAATATTATCTTCCTGGTTGTGGGCACCTTTATGGATATTACTCCGGCCGTGCTGATTTTCGCGCCTATTTTCCTGCCGGTGGTAAAGAGTTTTGGCATGCATCCCATCCATTTCGGTATCATGATGATCATGAACCTGGGTATCGGCAATATTACCCCGCCGGTGGGTTCTGCCCTCTTTTCCGGCTGTTCCGTGGCTGGCATTGACATGGAGGATATGATAAAGCCTATTTTACCATTTTATGGGGCTATCTTTGCCGCACTGATGCTGGTGGCCTATGTGCCCTGGTTCTCCATGGTGATTCCGACCCTGGTCGGCGCTGTGTAGGACAGAGGAAAGGAGTGTTTGACTATGACTTTTAATGTGCTTGATTTTGGCGCAAAGGCGGACCGTGTCACAGATGACGCGCCTGCTATCCAGGCAGCGATTGACGCCTGCAGTAAGGCCGGAGGCGGAAGGGTGGTTCTGGAGGGCGGAAAGCATTTTTATTCCGGCTCCATTATCTTAAAGGAAAACGTGGATCTGCACCTGGAACGGGGGGCAGTATTACAGGCCCATAAGGATCTGGAGCATTACTTCCATCCCAACGCCGGACAAAGAGACGACGGCGTGGAACGGGTGGGAACTCCGGTGACCCTGAAACCTACCTATGTGTTTATTTACGCAAAGGATGCGGACAACATAGCCATTTCCGGAGAAGGAGCCATCGACGGAAATGCCTATGCTTTTGTGCGGCAGGTGAGCCCATATTATGTGACGGGCGACTTTTATCCGCGCCCTACTCTGGTCTATGTGGAGCATTGCAATCACATCTCATTTAAGGATGTAATTATGAGAAATGCCCCCTTCTGGACCCTGCATCCGGCTGGCTGTGACGATGTGCTCATATCGGGCCTTCGGATTTTAAATGATTTGAATGTGGCTAATTCTGACGGCATTGACCCGGACCATTCTACCAATGTGCGCATCATTGGCTGCCACGTCACATGCGCGGATGACTGTATATGTCTGAAGAGCTCTTCCGGAAATATGGAATACGGGCCTCTTAAAAATGTAATTATCTCAGGCTGTACCCTCACGTCCACCTCCGCTGCATTGAAAATCGGCACAGAGGGAGCAGGGGATTTTGAGAATGTGGTTGTGGATAACTGCATCATCAGTGACAGCAACCGCGGTATATCCATCCAGATCCGTGACGGGGGAAATGTGAGGAATGTTTCATTTTCAAATATTATCATAGAGACAAGGCGGTTTGCGGAATGCTGGTGGGGATGCGCGGAACCAATTACCATATCCACCCATGACAGGGATGAACACACCAAATCCGGACACATATCCAATGTGCGGTTTTCCAACATAACCTGCGACTCTGAAAACGGCGTATTCCTGTCAGGAAGCCGGGGAAACCATATTGAGGATATTCTTTTTGAGAATGTGCGTGTGGTTGTCAGAGCCAAGAGCAAATGGCCAAAAGGAATGTACGATTTGCGTCCGGGATACGGACAGAGGATCGAGGAGATCAAGACCTCCGGATTTTATATGCGCAGAGCCGACCATGTTATCCTGCGGAACTGCCAGGTGAAATTCGAGGGGGAGGAGAAAAATGATTTCAGCCATGCTTTGTATGCGGAAGAATGCCGGGATATGACGCTTAAGAATTTCAGGGGACAGGCGGCCCGCAGCAGTCTGGAGAATGTTGTGATAAGGCAGGACGAATCATGAATCTGAGAGAGTGGAAATTCATGACACCCGGAGAATGGGCCTGCAATCTGGCGCTTTATGCCATCGGCGTGGGAATCATGCCCATGGGCGTGGTGTTGACCATCAACGCCCACCTGGGCGCCGGCGGCTACGACGCCCTGAACTTTGCCCTGGCAGAACGGCTCCATATCAATACATCCCTTGCCATTTATGCCACCGCCTTTCTGGTGGTGCTTCTGGCTGCTTTTATCAGAAAGGGATATCCGAGACTGGAGACATTTATTTCGTCCTTTTTTCTGGGAATATTTACGGATATGTGGAAGACAATTCTGGCGCCTGTACAGGGTACAGGGCTGGCAGCTTCCCTGCTCATTATGGCGGCAGGCGCGGCGGCGGTTGCATTTGCAGTGGCCTGCTATATCATCAGCGTATTCCCCACCAATCCCACCGATGACCTGGTGGTGGCTCTCCATGAAAGGGGGATGAGGCTGGGAACCGCCAAGGTGTCCCTGGATGCGGTGTGCGTGGTTCTGGCGTTTTTTTTAGGCGGGGAGATTGGCATTGGAACCATCGTGTGCACCTTTGGACTGGGTCCGGTAATCGACATGTTCCACGAGAGAATCCGCGGGAAAGTATGCGGCTGGCTGGGAAAAGGGAAAGTGGTTTGAAGATAGAAGGGATTCTGTTCACCTGTTTTTTGATTCCCTGTATTTGCGCAGAAATTCCAGCTGCGCTTCATCGTCGGCCTCCCTGTCATAGGGCGTTGAGCCTGCCACAAAACAGCAGACCAGGATGGATAGAACAGTCAGTATCAGAAATATAATGAGTATAATCATGTCCGCTCCTTTCTGTGAAATGCACAGCTATAAGTGTGCAGCCATAAATTTGCCGTTATAAACCTACAGCCATAAACCTACAGCCGTAAATCTTCAGCCGCATACATACAGTGACGCATCCTTTTATCATATCATCTCACTTATAGCTTATCCGTTTATCCTGCCGTTTGTTCATGGAAAATAAAAGAAAAAAATCCCCGAGATACCGACAATGGCGTACATTGCATCTCATACCGGTATTCAGGGGTTTTTTTATTTTTAGACCTATTTCTCGTCACACACCTGGAAAATATAAAATTTCAAATAATAAGACTCATCCGCTGCCCATAAAATGGGATGGTCCGCCGCCTGGGTCCTGTACTCCACCTGTCTGAGCCGTTTGTGTACATTGCCGGCGGCTTCACGTATGGTTTTGGTAAACAGTTCCGGGTCCATGAAATGGGAGCAGGAGCAGGTGGCCAGATAGCCCCCGTCCTTTACCAGCTTCATGCCTCTCAGGTTGATTTCGCGGTAGCCCTTGACCGCGTTTTTAATGGAATTTCTGGACTTCGTAAACGCCGGCGGGTCCAGGATGACCACATCGTATTTACGGCCTTCCTGCTCCAGCCTGGGAAGAAGGTCGAAAACATCGGCACACTCAAACTGTACCTGTTCCGTCAGGCCGTTGAGGGCAGCGTTTTCCCTGGCCTGGTTTACCGCCAGCTCCGAGGCATCCACGCCCAGCACATGTGCGGACCCTGCCAGACCGGCGTTGAGGGCAAAGGAACCGGTGTGGGTAAAGCAGTCCAGCACCTGTTCCGGTTTGATGCGGCGGCAGAGATTCTGAACAGCCAGCCTGTTGTACTTCTGGTCCAGGAAGAAGCCTGTTTTCTGACCGTCCTCCACATCCACCATATAACGGACCCCATTTTCCAGGATTTCCACCTTGGTGTCAAAGGCATCTCCTATGAATCCCTTATGGCGCTCCATTCCCTCCTGCAGACGGACCTTGGCATCGCTGCGCTCATATACGCCCCGGATGGCAATTCCGTCCTCCGCCATGACCTTTCTGAGCTTGTCCACAATGACCGGCTTCAGACGGTCGATTCCCAGAGCCAGGGATTCCACCACCAGCACATCTGAAAATTTGTCTATGACAATACCGGGCAGAAAGTCGGCTTCCCCGAATATGACGCGGCAGCTGGAGGTGTCTGTCACCGCTTTCCTGTAATCCCAGGCATTGCGTACCCGCATTTCCAGAAAATCGCTGTCAATGACCGTATCCTTCCTGCGGGACATCATGCGGACCGTCAGCCTGGACCGGGTATTGATGTAGCCGGTACCAAGGGGATATCCGTCAAAGTCCTCCACGGTCACCATGTCGCCGTTTTCAAAGGCTCCATTGATACTCTCTATCTCATTATCGTAAATCCATGCGCCTCCGGCCTTTAGGGAACGTCCCTGTCCTTTTCGGATGCGGACAATTGCCTTTGGGCTGTATTCATTTCGTGTTTCCATCGTATTCTCCTGTTTTCTGTTGTGGTTTATTTCCCATCATATCATAACATGGAGAAAAATTCATCCGGTTTATGGATATACATGACACTACGCATACATGACATTAATATAGGAAATGGAAACCGTTCAGACGATATTATACGTAGGGGTCGATTTCCAGGACACCGATTCCCTTGGTGATGATGTGTTCTGTCAGCTTTGCCATTTGTTCCGGCGTTTCCTTGAGGCCTGTCTGGAGCCAGTACTGTACCAGGCCGATGCATCCTGACACAATGAAGGAAAAGAAAGCGTCAAAAGCAGCCGCATTGCCGGAGCGGAACACCTCCATCCAGTCCTTCAGGCATTTCTCACGTATGAGCTGCTTCAGACGGTTCACAAAACTCAAATCCCCGTTTTCACCCAGAAGAATCTCAATCAGGTCCGCGTTATCATATACTAAGTAATATATTTCATTGAATATGACAGAAGGGCGCTGTTTCAGATCCACAGCGTCATGCTTACGGACCAATTGGTTGAAGTCTTCCTGGAGCTCTGCTTCTGTCTTTTCCAGAAGATCAAACACATCCTTATAGTGGAGATAAAAGGTGCCCCGGTTTAAGTCCGCCATGTCGGTCAGCTCCCGGACCGTGATATCCTGGACCTTTTTCTCCTTGAGCAATGTTATAAGACATTCACGAAGCTGTCTGCGGGTTTTACGTACCCGGCGGTCCACAGGTTCAATGCCCATCATCTGTTCCTCCTTTTGGTTATATAGGTTTGCGTGTATTTACAAATATTTAACAATTGCATTCTGCACAAAAATGGAAAAAGTGTTGATTAACCGTCAAAACTAAGAAAATTAATCATTGTATTTTTGCCATAATTTATTATAATCCATTATAGTCAATAAATAAACAAAAGTCAATTAACAAAACGGAAGTTGTTTAACGATATAAAAGATGTATAATAGATATATATAAGGAACGGGGGCAAAGGGTATGAGATATAGAAGATGTGCGGTCATTCTGGCTATGGCGGGAGCTCTATGGGCCCTTGAGGGGGCCGGACCTGTGACGGCTCTGGCGGATGAGCAGGCACAGGTGATGACCGCCTCATTTATTCCTGGCTGGAACCAGGCAGAGGGAAGATGGTATTGGCTGGAACAGGACGGAAATTTACATAGGGGATGGCTCCGGACAGAGGGAAGGTCCTATTATATGGATGAAAACGGGGCCATGGTTACGGGCTGGAGGGAAGTGGACGGCGAATGGTACTACTTCCACGGGGATGGAGGCATGAACCTGGGAGAGCTGATACTGGATAACGGGAAATATGAGTTTTCATCGCAGGGAGCCCTGGTTTCTGCCGGCTGGGTGGAGAATACGGGCGGAGGTGCCTATGATGCGGGATGCTACGACGATATGGCCCAGGATTTATTTGATCAGCTGAATGAGGAAAAGAAGGATTTATACTTTGAGGAATACCCGGACCGTGAGGATGAGTATGACGGCGATATGCACCGTGTCTATGACCGGTATGCGGGCTTCCAAATGGATATGACACTCAACAAGGCGGCGGGCCACAGACTGGACGGAGCCATGGCAGGGGGATATGCGGATGACAGGATTCCCGGCGAAGGTACTGTTAATGATTACCTGTCCGTTATCAACTACAGAAGGAGTGCTTCCTGTCTGGAGCTGTACGTGAGGGACTGTGATGACGCGTCAGAGGCATTTGACAAAATAAAGGAAAAGCTGGATAAGCGTTTCCAGTCAAAGACAGACCGGAAGTATTCCCTGGAATATTACCGCCGCCTGGGGATGGCTCACAGGGAAAAGGACGGAAAACAGTATTTTATGGTGATTCTGATGCGGTAAGCGTAAGGACTTTGCAGCGGAATGCGGAAGCAGAATGCCGGAGCGGAAATGCGCGGCACGGGGCATAAGGCCCGCAGGGCATGGCCGCCGTGGGGCGAAAACATAAGGAGCATGGAGTATGGGACAGAAGCTGTTTGGCAGGATAAAGGACAGAATGCACAGGGTAAAAGGACAGGAGATGCAGGAGGGGGATAAGTTTTCCTTCCGCATGGCCAGGTTTATCATACATAAAAAAGGATGGATTGAGAGTGTCTTTGCGGCAGGGTGTGTTTTCTCCCTGATAGCGATGCTCTTTGTAAATGTGAATTATGACCTGACGGAGTACCTGCCTGCATCGGCCAGGTCCTGTATCGGACTGGACCTGATGGAGGATGAATTCGGCTACCCGGGCACTGCCAGGCTTATGATCAAGGATGTGAGCCTGTATGAGGCAAAGCAGTATAAGGATAAGCTGGAAGCCGTGGATGGGGTGGATCAGATTCTATGGTGCGACAGTACGGTGAATATCTATTCGGGCGAGGATTTTATACGCCAGGAGGATATTAAGGATTACTACAAGGACGGCTGCGCTGTAATGGATATCACCTTTGACCAGGGGGATACGGCAAAGAAGACATCCCAGGCCATTGACGAGATGAAGGCCATTACAGGGGATAAGGGATACTATGTGGGAATGGCGGTACAGAATAAATCCCTGACGGAAAATGTGGAGAGCGAGATGAACCTCATCCTCACGGTTGCCGTCATCATGATATTTGCGGTGCTTTGCATCAGTACCGCCGCCTGGTCCGAACCATTCCTTTTCCTGCTGGTTATGGGAGTGGCTATTTTGCTGAACAGGGGCACGAATATTTTTATCGGGACAGTCTCGTTCCTGACCAATAATGTGGCTATGGTGCTGCAGCTGGCAACCTCCATGGACTACTCCATTTTCCTGCTGGATGCATTTTCCAGGGAAAAGCAGAAGGGTCTTTCAGAAGAACAGGCCATGATCAATGCCATTGAAGCTGCCATCAATTCCATATTTGCCAGCAGCCTGACTACGGTGGTAGGCTTTCTGGCCCTGGTATCCATGAAGTTCACCATCGGGTTTGATATGGGACTGGTGCTGGCAAAGGGAATTGTGTTCAGCCTTATAACCGTGCTGTTTTTTATGCCGGCCATGATTCTCAAATTTTCCAAGTGGAATGATAAGACCAGGCACCGCCCCTTCCTGCCCTCCTTTCGGAAATTCAGCGAATGGGTCTACAGGGTGCGTTATGCCTCCCTTATCATTATGCTGTTTCTGGCGCCGCCCGCTTATGTGGCCCAGGGAATGAATGATTTCCTGTACGGCAACAGCGCGGTGGGAGCCAGCGAGGGAACTCAGGTCTATAGGGACGACCAGGTAATCTCCCAGGAATTTGGAAGAAGCAATATGATGCTGGCCATGTATCCCAATACTTCAGCCGTAACGGAGAAAGCGATGTCAGATGAGATAGAGGATCTTCCCTATGTAAAAAGTGTGACGTCCATGTCCAATACCCTTCCGGAGGGAATACCTGAGGAATTCCTGCCGTATTCCATTACCAGCGAGCTCCACACAAAGGATTACTGCAGGATGCTCATTTACATACGGACCAAGACAGAGAGCGAACAGGCATTTAAGGGCGCGGATGAAATCCGGGATATTCTGGAGCGGTATTATCCGGAGAATTCCTATCTGGTGGGGGAAACACCCTCAACACAGGATATCAAGACCACTATCACGGCGGATAATTCCAGGGTAAATTTATTGTCCATGCTGGGCGTGTTCCTGGTGGTAATGTTCAGTTTCCGGTCCTTTGCCATACCCATGATTGTAATGGTGCCCATTGAGGCTGCAATTTTTCTCAATATGGCCATGCCGTACCTGGCAGGGGATACCATGGTGTTTATGGGATATATCATAGTGAGCAGCATACAGCTGGGAGCCACAGTGGATTATTCCATCCTGCTGACCAATAATTATGTGTCATGCAGAAAGTCCCTGGAGAAGAAGGAAGCATGTATCCAGGCTTTAATGCTCTCCTGTCCTTCTATTTTTACTTCGGGAACCATTATCATATTGGCGGGATATATCATACATTTCATATCAACGACAGCAGCCATAGGGGACCTGGGCCACCTGATTGGACGGGGGGCGCTGTTCAGCGTGATTCTGGTGCTGACCGTGCTGCCGGCCCTTCTGGTGCTGTTTGACCGCATCATTACCAGCAATGAGTGGGACCGCCTGCAGAAATATCTGAAACAGCGCCATGAAAAGCGCAAAGCCCTGATAAAGGCAGGTTTAGGCGCCATTGTCAACAAGGCGTCCGCATTAAAGCGGACTGATTTAGAACCAGCGGAGGTGGAAAGTGATGAAAATGAAATATAATAGAATCATGGCAGCGGGAATGGTCTTTGTCATGCTTTGCACCGGCACTGGCAGCTTACCCGCGTACGGAGCGGAGGCCTCCGTGGACGTGGATGAAACCATGTATGTGAACCTGGATTATTATGGCAGGGTAGATAAGATTAATGTGGTAAAGGGAGTGGGGCTCAATGGCCGGACCGAGTTTACGGATTACGGGACCTATGAAAATGTGATTAACATGTCTAACAGCATTGAACCTGTGCTGGGGGACGGGACGGTTACATGGCAGCTTCCACAGGCCCAGAGGGGAAGATTTTATTATAAATGCGCTGTGGATAAAGACATAATGGTACTGCCCTGGGACTTTGACGTATCTTATAAGCTGAACGGTGTACCCACGGACGCCGATAAGCTGGCAGGGGCTTCGGGCCTGATTGAAATCAATGTGAAGGCAGAGCCCAATGACAATGCCGGAGCGTATTACCGCAACAACATGATGCTTATGGTGGCTGTGCCTGTGGATATGAGCAAGTGCTACAGTGTGGAGGCGGAGGGTTCCCAGACCCAGAACCTGGGGGATACCACGGCAGTGGTATTTACCGCCCTTCCGGGGGAGGATGGAGATTATACAGTGCGCATCGGCACGGACAGCTTTGAGACCATAGGCGTGATTATGGCCATGGTGCCGGGAACGGTCGAGGATCTGGAACATATCAAGGACCTGAAGGAAGCCAAGGATACATGGCAGGACGCGGGAGATGAGCTTTACGACAGCCTGGAACAGATGGCAAAGTCTGTGGAGAACATGAGGCAGGGCGTGAATCAGGTCCGCCAGGGCATGGATTCAGCGGAGAGCGCCAGACAGAAGTGGAGTAATTCCAAGGACAGCATACTGGCGGGAAATGACCAGACGCTGGCAGCACTTACATCGGTGTCTCAGCAGATGGATACTATGATTCCTCATCTCCAGACAGCCAAGGACTGTGCTGAGGTGGTTCACAGCAGCATGAATGACATTGTCAGCACACTGGGAGACATGCAGGACCCATTAAGAAAACTGCAGACCAGACTTAAGAACATTGAAAACAGCGCAGGCGGTATCAGCAGCGATTTGCCGGAGCTTAAGAAGACCATGGAATCCATTATTGCGCTGGACACCCAGCTTCAGGCATCCCAGGACACACTGCTTACGTATCTCAGCTTGTATAAGAGTTCCAGCGCCAAGGCCAGAAGGCTCTACGACGAGGAACTGGATGAGGAAGAGCTGGAGGACATGGAGGATGTGGATTACGGGGTATCAAATGGTGGAAGCCACTCATCTTCCGGCGGAAGCGGCAGCCAGGAAAATACCCAGAATAATAATCAGGGAAATGACCAGGAAAGCGGAAATTCCGGCAGCAGTACGGATGGAAAAGATAATCCGGATGGGGGTGCCGGCGGAAGCGGAACCGAAGAAGGCAGCGGAGGCGGAAGTACAGACGGAAGCGGAGGCACCAGCGGGACCGGAAGCGGGACCGGGAGCGGAAGTACGGACGGAAGCGGAGGCGTCAGCGGAAGCGAAACCGGGAGCGGAAACGGAAGCGGAAGCACAGCCGGAGGCGGAGGCGCCAGCGGAAGCGGGACCGGGAACGGAAGTGAAAGTGGAAGCGGGACCGGAGGCGCCAGCGGAAGCGAAACCGGGAACGGAAGCGGAAGCACAGCCGGAGGCGGAGGCGTCAGCGGAAGCGGGACCGGGAACGGAAGTGAAAGCGGAAGCACAGCCGGAGAAGGAAATACCGGCGGAAGCCCTGCTGAAAACAGCACTGCCAGCGGAGATACCGGCAGCAGCACCCCGGATACCGGCACTGTCATTAGTTCTGCGAAAAATGCAGGAAATACTGGAAACACCGGCCTGGCAGGAATCTCGGTAACCGCATCCATAGAAAGGAAAAATATTCCTCTGGTAAGCAGTCCCGATCCGCAGGGAGCCGCAAAAGCCATTGAACAAGCCCTGTATGAAAAGGTGGCAGTCCTTCAGGATCTGTCTGCACAGAGCAAATCCCTGACAGACAGGATGTCGAACCTGATGGATGATACGTCTGATTCCGCGAAATACAGCGCCGAGATAGTTGACAATATGGATTATCTGATTGAGGATTTAAAGGCTCTCAATGATTCTCTGGATGTATATTATCCGGACCTCCAGACTGCCCTGGATGACTCCCGGGAGCTGGTGCGGCGCACCACAGATGCTCTCAACAATGGAATCAGTACACTGACCATTATCCAGAACACCCTGAAAGACAGCGGTGACGATTTTGACGCAGCAGCCAGAGACAGCCTGCGCGGCAGCATGGAGCTTCTGGATAAAAGCCTGAATATCCTGGACAGCACTACTGCCATGCGCCAGGCCGGACGTACAATGAAGGATACCATTGACAATGAGCTGGATAAGTTTGATACGGATAACCGCTTCCTGTTTATGGATCCGTCCGCAGACAAGGTATCCTTTACCTCGGACCGGAACAAGCCGCCTAAGACATTGCAGATTGTCATGCGTACCGATGAGATCAGCGTGGATGACGACACGGCCAAGACCGCGGATGCGGAAGTGGCCAAGGCCAAGGAAAGCCCCTTAAAGCGGATGTGGAATGTTCTGGTGCAGATGTGGAAGGCAATGGTAAGCATTTTCAAAAACAGGTAGAAGCGGGACTGAAAATTTGATATACTGTCCATAGAAGCAGCGGGCAGTGCGGCGCGACCATGGCTGCACTGCCTGCCGCCGTGTGGGGATAAGTTACAAAATGACACAGGTACCGGGGCGTTTTTATCCAGTACCTGCCGCAGGAGGAATACCATGGCCGTTACAGGAAAGCAGGAGAAAACAAAATACAGGCTGGCGGAATCCGTCAAGGAGTGCATGAAGGCAGCGCCGGTGGATAAGATTACGGTCAAAAATATTGTGGAGGGGTGCGGCGTGACCCGGCAGACCTTTTACAGGAATTTTCTGGACAAATACGACCTGATAAACTGGTATTTTGACAAGCTGGTGCTTCAGTCCTTTGAACAGATTGGCATGGGGCACACGGTGGGGGAGAGCCTGACCCGGAAGTTTGAGTTCATCCTCAATGAAAAGGTGTTTTTTACAGAGGCGTTCCGGTCCGATGACAGGAATTCATTGAAGGAACATGACTTTGAACTGATTCTCCAGTTTTATACGGACCTGATTGCAAGAAAGACCAGCCAGCCTTTGGGCCAGGAGCTCCAGTTCCTTTTGGAGATGTACTGCCAGGGATCCGTATACATGACTGTGAAGTGGGTTCTGGGAGGCATGAAGGACTCGCCCCGTGAAATGTCTGATAAGCTGGTGGAAGCCATGCCGCCAAAGCTGGCAGAGGTGTTCGGTAAACTGAAGCTTCTCTAAAAGTTCCGGATACCTGCAGCCGCAGCAGAGACTGAAAATGGTGATTATGCATAATTATAAATGGTGAAACTGCACAAACCTTAAAAGAAAGTGACAGACAGGGATGTTTGTCACTTTTATTTTAAAACAGGAGTTGTTATAATATTAACAAAAGCAACTGAGCAAAAGCAACCAAGTAAAAGCAACCAAGCAAATCCACGGACAGTTAAGATGGGTCCGGCGGCGTACAGTCAAAGTAAAGGAGAAGAGAATCATGGCAAACAGAATCGTATTAAACGAGACATCCTATCACGGCGCAGGCGCAATCCAGGAGATTGCAAATGAGGCAAAGGCAAGGGGGTTTAAGAAGGCTTTTGTATGTTCCGACCCTGACCTGATTAAGTTCAATGTAACCTGCAGGGTGATAAAGGTACTGGAGGATGCGGGACTGGCCTACGAGATTTATTCCGATATCAAGCCTAACCCAACCATCGAGAACGTGCAGACCGGAGTTGCGGCTTTCAAGGCATCCGGAGCTGACTATATCATCGCCATTGGCGGCGGTTCCTCCATGGATACCTCCAAGGCAATCGGCGTTATCATTACCAACCCTGAATTCGAGGATGTGAGAAGTCTGGAAGGCGTTGCTCCTACCAAAAATCCGTGTGTGCCGATTATTGCAGTTCCCACCACGGCAGGCACCGCTGCGGAAGTTACCATCAACTATGTTATCACGGATGTGGAGAAAAAGCGTAAATTCGTATGCGTGGATACCCATGATATCCCGGCAGTGGCAGTGGTTGATCCGGAGATGATGTCCTCCATGCCTAAGGGACTGACAGCAGCCACCGGCATGGATGCCCTGACCCATGCAATCGAGGGATATACCACAAAGGGCGCCTGGGAGATGACCGACATGTTTAACTTAAAAGCCATTGAAGTCATTGCCCGCAGCCTGAGGGATGCGGTGGAGAACAAGCCTGAGGGCAGGGAAGGCATGGCTCTGGGCCAGTATCTGACAGGAATGGGATTCTCCAACTGCGGTCTGGGCATTGTACACTCCATGGCTCACGGCCTGGGCGCATTATATGATACCCCACACGGCGTTGCCAATGCCATTATCCTTCCAACCGTCATGGAATACAATGCACCCTGCACAGGAACCAAGTTCAAGGACATTGCTGCTGCCATGGGCGTGGAGGGTGTTGAGAACATGACACAGGAGGAGTACCGTAAGGCAGCAGTGGACGCGGTAAAGAAGCTGTCCGCTGACGTAGGTATCCCGGCCGACTTAAAGGAAATCGTAAAGCCTGAGGACGTGGATTTCCTGTCACAGTCCGCTATGGATGATGCCTGCCGCCCGGGCAATCCAAAGGACCCATCCTTTGAGGATATCAAGAACCTGTATCTGTCACTGATGTAATTACATAGACAGCTGCCCATGGCAGAAGAAAAGCCGCAGGACATGCCCTTATCAGGGGAGTGTCCCGCGGCTTGAAATTTGTCTGAGGTATGGTCAATCCCGCTCTACAGCCACGCCTGTCCCGGTGCCAATGCCTCACTGAATATGCGTCCCAGATCCTTTTCGTATTTTGCCTGATGATATTTAAAAAGCATTTTTCCGCCGGACACAGGGCCCAGTATTTCTATTTTGCCGGTGACATGGGACATGGCGTAGCGGATGCATTTGCCCTGGCCGTTCTGCATGTTCTTAGCCCCTTCCACGATGCGGCAGCCCTCTGTCAGAGGAATCTGGAACTGGCCCTTTACCCCGGATACGGGGCGGCACTGAAAAATGTAATAGGGAATGACGCCGTATCTGGTCAGATCCTTTAACAGGGTTCCGAGTATAGGGATGTCATCGTTGATTCCCTTTAACAGCACAGTCTGGTTCTTTACAATGACACCTGCGTCAATCAGGCACCGGATAGCTCTTACTGCTTCCGGAGTCAGTTCTTTGGAATGGTTGAACTGGGTCACCACGTAGATTTGTTTGATTTTTGTATAGGAGGCCAATATATCCAGAAGTTCCGGGTCATCATAAATCCGCATGGGGAGCACCACAGGGGTGCGGGTGCCGAAACGGATTAAATCCAGATGGCTGATGGAGCTGAATGCTTCCAGATACCGGCGTATGGTTTGGTTGCTGTTCAGAAAGGAATCCCCGCCGGATATGAGCACATTGGTGATTTCAGGGTGGGAACCGATGTAGGCAGTCATCTCGTCCACATTTCCGGCTGTCTCGTCATCGGAGATTCCCACCAGCCGTTTTCTGAAACAGTGCCTGCAATACATGGCGCACCGGTGGGTGGACAGGATGAGTGCTGTCTGGGCGTATTTGTGCTGCAGGCCGGGAAGCACGGTGTTGTCCGCTTCTCCGCTGGTATCAAAGTCGCCTGACAGGTCGGTTTCACGAACAGAGGGTATGGACATCCTGAACACAGGGTCCTGTTCCGGATTGTCCCAGTCAATGAGGGACAGATAGTATTTGGTGACTGTCATGGGAAACCGTTCCAGGATCCGGGTCATGTGTTCCTCCTCCTGGCTGGTAAGTCTCATATACGTTCTCAGTTCCTCGGCGCGTGTTATGTTGTTTCTCAGTGTTTCATTCCAATTCATCTAATCATCCCCTTCATTCATTTTTTTCTATTATAACATCAGGAACAGCAGCCGCTGATGAATAAAAAGTAAAAGTTTTGTAAATATTAGAATATTCGGTAATGCTTTAAAATACTTAAAATAGTATAAAATTTAATCTTTTTTGTATATGGTATTCCCAGGGACTCCATGGTAGAATGAAAGAACCCAAAAGTATTGATGTAAAAAGGAGGAGTGTGTAATATATATGGAAATGCAGATTACAGTGAAGGATAAAAACGATGCGGTAAAGGCAGAGGCCGCGGGCAGGGAACAGGCCGTACTGGCATGGAAGGGCGAATATGAGGAGGGGGATAAGATTATATTTTCCTTTCCGGAAAAGAACCGCTTCTATATCATACGGGTGGATGATACCATGGATGAGGCGTTCATCTATGGGGCCGGGGATGTGCTGGTCTATGAGGTCCCCTTTGGGGAGGGCAAGACATCCTATAATCCCAAGTCTTTAGGGCTGACTTCCCTCACGACAACTGGTGGAAAAAGGTGACATTTACTTTTTCCGACGGAACCTCTGAGACAGTGGAGCTTGAAAAGAGCGTTGAACCCCATATCATCCGTCTGGAGCGCAGGGGTATCACATGGCTTACCTTCGGGCAGCTTATCAAGGCAGACGACCCTTCTCCTTTCCCCGCTCTGACACAGATCGAGGTCTACGGCCGCGAGCATGAGACCGCGCTTTAAAGTGCGGCCGGGTCATGGGATGTGCGGGCATTGTATAATAATAAGAAAAATATATACTCAATAATTGGATAATATTGCGGTTCCGTCCCGGAGATATTTGTAAATATATGTATTTCCGGGAGAGATTTTACACATAATTTACATAGACTTTACATTACTGGCGGGAAAGAATATTGACGACATATGAAATATCCCGTATAATGAGTATGTGTAAAGAAGTTGTAAAAAAATCGTAAATAATCAGGAAAAGAGGCTATAGATATCATGGGAAACGCCCTGTGTGACGGATGCCGCAAGAATATGATAAAGGAGGCATAACCTGCGATCGTTTGTTTGGGATGGCGGGCTATGCCATATTTTTGCCCATTTTTACCCGGAATCATTACGGGACACACGGGATTATCCATAAAGTGATAATATGGTAAGAGCTTATTTCCTCGGACAAAAGGAGAAAACACATGGGAGTAGAATTGGTTTTAAGCCTGCTGGGGGGCCTGGCCCTGTTCATGTACGGCATGCAGATGATGAGCACCAATCTGGAGGCTGTGGCTGGAAACCGTATGAAGCAGATACTGGAGCGCCTTACGGCAAACCGTTTTCTGGGAGTGCTGGTTGGCGCCGGAATAACGGCCCTGATTCAGTCGTCTTCAGCAACAACCGTCATGACCGTTGGATTTGTCAACTCAGGTCTAATGACACTTAAGCAGGCTGTATGGATTATCATGGGTGCCAATGTGGGCACCACCATTACGGGACAGCTTATTGCCCTGGACATAGGAGTCCTGGCCCCGCTCATCGCCTTTGTGGGCGTCATGTCCCTGATTTTCTCGAAAAATAAAAAGGTACAGCATGTGGGAGGTATTATCGCCGGTATCGGTGTCCTGTTCATCGGCATGGGCATGATGAGCGATGCCATGGTTCCACTGAGGGATTCTGAGACCTTCATCCATATGGTGACCAAATTTTCCAATCCTCTTCTGGGAATCCTGGTGGGAGCGGTATTCACAGCCATCATCCAGTCCTCGTCCGCGTCTGTGGGTATTCTTCAGGCCCTGGCCATGGGCGGCGTCATCAACCTTCACAGTGCGGTGTTCGTGCTGTTCGGCCAGAATATCGGCACCTGTATCACGGCGCTTCTGGCTTCCGTGGGAACCAGCCGCAATGCAAAGCGCACCACGCTGATTCACCTGATGTTCAACGTGATTGGTACGGCGCTGTTTGTGACCCTGTGCATCCTGACTCCGTTTACGGACTTCGTGGTAAGCCTGACTCCGGATAATCCGGTGGCGCAGATTGCAAATGTCCATACCATTTTCAATATCAGCACGACCATCATTCTCCTGCCCTTTGGAGCGCTTCTGGAGAAGATTGCCATTGCAATTCTTCCGGATAAGGCAGTGCCTGTAATGGATGCGGACCAGTGGTTTGAGGGACTTATGGCCTCCAAGCACCACCTTGGTATCTCCACCATCGCTATTAACCAGATTCATGATGAGATTAAGGGGATGCTGGCAACAGCGGCAGAGAACGTATCCCAGAGCTTCAAGGCAGTGGAGGATGGTGCTTCGGAGGGAATCCAGGCCATAGCAGACCGGGAAGAGGAGATTGATTTAAGCAATATGAGGCTGTCCCGGAAGATTTCCAAGATCCTTGTGCTGGACCAGACGCCCAAGGATATTGACACTCTGAACAGGATGTATACCATTCTGGGGAATATTGAGCGAATCGGTGACCATGCCATGAACCTGGCGGAGTATGCCGAAACCATAGAGGAAAAAGGACTTCAGTTTTCCAATTACGCAAAGAAGGAATTCGCTGTTATGGAGGAAACCTGCCGGGAAGGCATGGAGCTTCTGATGGCGGCAGCTGCCGGGGACACCCAGTCTCCCTTACTTAAGGTGGCTGAGATTGAACAGCGGATTGACGATATAACCCGTAAGTTCCGTCAGAACCAGATTGACCGCATGCGGGAGGGAAACTGCAACGTGGAGTCCTCCATCCTGTATTCGGAAATGCTGACTGACTACGAGCGAATCGGCGACCATATGCTGAACATCGCCCAGGCATATGATGCCATAGAGTGGTCCGGGGACAGGGGACAGACAGCGGCGGCAATCACGTGAGCTGTGTGATTGAAGCATGGAATCCGCATGTACCATTTGAATATGTATGTACCGGTTAAATAAATGGTTTACCAGGCCCTGGGGGCGCTGTGAATATCACGGCCCTCAGGGTCTTTTTTTGTGTTGTGCAATATGTACATGACAAATGTCACATTAAATATTACCTATGTAATAATTGCACACAAACCATTGGATTTATTTTTAAAAACTGCTATGATTGGGTGCGGAAGGGGGAAGTAAGATGGGAGAAGGAAATAAAAAGATAGCAGTGGCCGGGCATATTTCCCTGGACATTACGCCGGTTTTCCAAAACAGCGGGAGGCAGAAGCTCTCTGAACTGTTTCAGCCGGGAAAGCTGCTTAAAGTGGGAAAGGCCATGATGTGTACAGGAGGCGCTGTTTCCAACACTGGTCTGGGGCTCAAACGTCTGGGAGCGGACGTGGTCCTGATGGCCAAAATAGGCGATGATTATTTCGGAAATGCTCTGAAGGACATGATAAGCGCACACGGCTGTGAGTCCTGCATCAGCCAGGTTCCGGGAGAGAATACGTCCTATACCATTGTTCTGGCGCCTAAGGGACTGGACCGGTTTTTTCTTCACGATCCGGGCTGCAATGATACCTTTGGCTACGCAGACGTGGACTTTGGGAAAGTGGGGGAAGCGGCGCATTTTCATTTTGGTTATCCTCCAATCATGCGCAGGTTCTATCTGGATGACGGGGAGGAACTGGTAAGGCTTTTTAAGAAGGTAAAATCCATGGGGCTTACCACATCCCTGGACCTGGTGGCGGTGGACCCGGATTCCGAAGCAGCGGACATGGACTGGGCAAAGATACTGGAACGGGTGCTGCCCTATGTGGATTTCTTTGCGCCGAGTATTGAGGAGCTGGGATACATGCTGGACCGCCCTTTGTACTGTAAATGGCAGGAGACGGCAGGAGGCGGGGATGTCACGGGCATATTGTCATTTAAGGAGGATGTGGAGCCGTTGGCTGCCAGAGCGCTGTCCATGGGGACCCGGTGCGTTCTTCTGAAATGCGGGGCAGCGGGCATGTACCTGAAGACAGCACCTGAGCCGGTGTGGAAGGAGGTCCTGCCGGGATTTACAGGATGGAATGACATCAGCCATTTTGAGGACAGCTATGTGCCGGACTGCATCCTGTCGGGGACTGGAGCAGGGGATACCAGTATAGCCGCCTTCATAAAGGCCATGCTGGACGGCTGTGAGCCACTTGAATGCGCGCGGCTGGCAGCTGCCACGGGAGCCTCCTGCGTCACGGCCTACGACGCCCTGAGCGGCCTGCTGCCCTTTGAGGAGCTGAGGCAGAAGATGGAGGTGGGATGGGAGAAGCAGAGCATCATCCGTCCGTGACATAGAAAATAACGCCTCTGTGACGAAAAAGGGAATGTTCACCAGGGCAAAGCCAAGGATGCTTCCGTAAGAGACAGTAAAACCACGTATGTCCCGGCGCAGGCCGGAGGAAAGGAGAATATATAATATGTTAGTTTCAATGAAAGCGGTCTTAGACCTGGCAGATGCAAAAAAGATAGCAGTGGGCGCCTTCAACATCACATCCCTGGAGGGAATTCAGGCCGTATTAGGGGCGGCCGAGGAGCTGGGCCAGCCGGTCATCCTGCAGTTTGCGCCGGTCCACGAGTCCGTTATCCCTCTTAAGGTCATCGGGCCCGTGATGGTGATGATGGCAGAGAAATCCTCTGTGCCTGTATGCGTCCATCTGGACCACGGCGATAAGCTGGAAATCCTACAGGAAGCTCTGGAAATGGGATTTACCTCAGTGATGTACGACGGTTCCGTTCTGCCATTTGAGGAAAATGCGGCAAACACAAAGATTGCGGTGGAAATGGCCGGAAACAGGGGCGCTTCCGTGGAGGCTGAGATTGGAGCCATGGGAAGGCAGGAATTCTCAAGCGTGGGAGAAGGCGAAGAGGGGGAGGCTGTGGAGAGCTGCTATACGGACCCGGAACAGGCCCGGGCTTTCACCGCGCTTACCGGAATAGATGCCCTGGCCTGCTCATTCGGCACCGTGCACGGGCTGTATCTGACCACTCCCAAGCTGGATTTTGACAGGATACACAGGATTCGGGAAAGCATTGGTATTCCCATTGTGATGCACGGCGGATCCGGGGTCAGCGACGAAGATTTTAAGAAATGCATTGCCAACGGGGTCAGGAAAATCAATTACTACACCTACCTGGCCAAGGCGGGCGGCATATATGTAAAAGAAAAATGCGCGGATGCGGGGGAATATGTATTTTTCCACGATGTGACCCAGTGGGCGGTCCAGGCCATGAAGGAGGATGTGCTCCACACAATCAAGGTGTTCTCGCATCTGGAGTAAGGCGGCAAAGGAGGAAAGGCCATGAAACGTTCGGAAATCAACAGGGCACTGAGGGACATGGAAAAAATGATTGACAGATGCTCCTTTAAACTGCCCCCATTCTGCTATTTTACACCGGAAGAGTGGAAGGAGAAGGGACGCGAATACGATGAGGTCCGGGATAACATGCTGGGGTGGGATATCACGGATTTTGGAATGGGGGATTTTGACAGGGTGGGCTTCTCCCTTATCACCCTGAGAAACGGCAATGTGTCCATGGATAAGTACACAAAACCCTATGCGGAAAAGCTGCTGTACATGAAGGAAGGGCAGTCTGCCGCCATGCATTTCCACTGGAATAAGATGGAGGACATCATCAACAGGGGAGGGGGAAATGTGCTCATAGGCGTATATAATGCCGGCAAAGAGGAAGGTCTGGCCGATACGGATGTGCTGATACACAGTGACGGACGGGAGTATACGGTTCCCGCGGGAACGCAGATACGTCTGCGCCCCGGGGAGAGCATTACCATCCAGCCCTACTTGTATCACGATTTCCATTTGGAGCCGGGCACGGGGCCCGTGCTGTTGGGAGAGGTATCCATGTGCAATGACGATAACCGGGACAACCGGTTCTATCTGCCGGCAGGCCGTTTTCCGGTCATAGAGGAGGATGAGCCGCCTTTCCGTTTGCTGTGCAATGAGTATCCCCCCGCGGACAGTTGTGCAAAACGATGAAAATTTACGGCGTCAGAATGGAAAACAGTAAAAGTGATGATGAAAGATATGACAAATGTCATATAAAAATGATTACATTGTGCACATGTGTTAAAAAGAAAAGCATGATAAGATTTGATTACGGCAAAAACAACAAAATATTTTGCAGAAGGAGGTAACTTATGAAAAAAAGTACTAAGAAGCTGTTGGCAGTCATGATGTGCGCGGCAATGGCAGGTTCTGCCCTGGCAGGGTGCAGCAGCGGGGACTCCCAGACAACGGCCGCCGCCGCAGAGGCGCCAACCCAGACCCAGACCACAGAGGAAGTCAAGGAGGCGGCCGCTGAACCTGAGAAGGCAGAGGAGAGCAAGGAAGGCACAGAGGCGGCAGCGCCGGCAGCGGCCGATATGGCGTCTGCTGATGTGAAGAAGAAGGACCCGGACAAGCATTACAAATTCGGCTATACCTGTATGGACGGAACCAACCCGTTCTTTGTCACCATTGAGAAGAGAATGAGGGAAATGGCTGAGGCCAACGGCGATGAGCTGATTGCGGTGGATCCTGCCAATGATGTTACGCTTCAGATTACCCAGGTAGAGGACCTGATTTCCCAGAACATTGATGCCATGTTCATGAATCCGGCGGAGGCGGAAGGAATCCTTCCGGCCCTGGACCAGCTTAAGGAAGCAGGAATCCCCATCGTTGGATTTGACACAGAGGTGGCGGACATGTCCTACCTGATTTCCTATACCGGATCCGATAACTATAACGCAGGCAAGGTTTGCGGCGAGGACCTTGTAAAGAAATGCCCGGACGGCGGGGACATCATTGTACTGGATTCTCCTACCATGAATTCCGTTACGGACAGAACCAACGGATTTTTAGACGCAATTGAAGGAAAAGGCTTTAATATCGTTGCACAGCAGGATGCCAAAGGCAATCTGGAAGTATCCATGGGTATTGCGGAGGATCTGCTGCAGGCTCACGGAGATGTGGTCGCTATTTTCGGCGGCAATGACCCCACCGCACTGGGAGCACTGGCAGCAGCCAACGCGGCCGGTCTTACAGACTGTATGATTTACGGTGTGGACGGCTCTCCTGACATCAAGGCAGAGATGGCTTCCGGGGAATCCCTGATTGAAGGAAGCGGCGCACAGTCTCCCGTTAAGATTGCCCAGTCCGCGGTGAATATCATGTATACATACTTAAACGGCGACAAGGTCGAATCAAGATATCCGGTAGAAACCTTCCTTATTACATCAGAAAATGTAGATAAGTATGGCACAGATGGATGGCAGTAAGAGATTAGTCTGAAAAAGTGCTGGGCCCCTGCGGGGGCCAGGCACTTTTTATCTGGCAGGACAAAAACAGAAAAGTACGGCAGGAAACTCTGTCAGGAACCATATGAATAGAAGAACAGGCAGGTGAGATTATGAGTGAAACAGTTCTGCTTCAAATGAAGAACATCCACAAATCATTTCCGGGAGTCAAGGCGCTTCAGGGGGTGGACCTGGAGCTGAGGGCCGGCGAGGTCCACGCATTGCTCGGTGAAAACGGGGCAGGTAAATCCACGCTGATTAAGGTTCTGGGCGGCATCTACATTGCAGAAGAGGGCGAGATTTTTATTGACGGAAAAAAGGTAACCATTGACGGGGTAAATGCATCTCACAGCAACGGAATTTCCATTATCCATCAGGAATTGGTACTGGTGCCTCACATGACTGTGGCGGAAAATATCTTTCTTGGCAGGGAGCCGTCAAAGGGGCTTTGGGTCAGCCATGAGACCATGGAAAAGGAAGCCCAGCAGCTTCTGGACACATATCACATGAGCATTGACGCGGGGACGCTGGTCAAGGACCTTACCATTGCCCAGCAGCAGATGGTGGAAATCGTCAAGGCTATTTCCTATCATTCCAGGATTCTCGTGATGGACGAGCCCACTTCATCCATATCCGACAAGGAAGTGGAATTTTTGTTCAGCACCATGCGGGAGCTCACAAAAAAGGGCGTGGGAATCATATATATATCCCATAAGATGGACGAGCTGGAGCAGATCTGCGACCGGGTAACCGTGCTGAGAGACGGAACCTATGTGGGAACCGAGAGGGTAAAGGATACCACAAGGGACCATCTCATTGCCATGATGGTGGGCCGGGAGCTGACCAAGTATTACACCAGGGATTACATGGAGCCCGGCAGGGTTGTTTTAAAATGTGAAAACATTGCAGACGGAAAGATGGTCAAAGGTGCCAGCTTTGAACTGCGTGAAGGGGAAATCATTGGTTTTGCGGGGCTGGTAGGCGCCGGAAGAAGCGAGACCATGAAGTGTATCTTCGGACTGACGTCCGGCTGCACGGGCGACATCAGTGTGGAAGGAAAGAAGGCGGCTATTAAATCGCCCATTGATGCCATGAAGTTCGGTATTGCCCTGGTGCCTGAGGACCGGAAGCAGGAGGGACTGTATAAGGTTCAGAGCGTCCGGTTCAACTCCACCATCGAGGTGCTGAAAAGCTTTATAAAGGGCATATGGGTGGATGCAGACAAGGAGGAGGAGATTACCAGGCAGTATATCGAGATGATGGATACCAAGACTCCCTCCCAGGAACAGCTTATCGGGAATCTGTCCGGCGGCAACCAGCAGAAGGTAATGATTGGAAGATGGCTGGCCACAGCCCCTAAGATACTGATTCTGGACGAGCCCACCAGAGGCGTGGACGTGGGCGCCAAATCTGAGATATACGCAATTATGAATGAGCTGGTGAAGAAAGGCGTGTCCATCATCATGATATCGTCAGAACTGCCTGAAATTCTCAACATGAGCGACCGGGTCTATGTCATGTGTGACGGCCGGATAACCGGGTGCTTCAGCCATGAGGAATGCGTCACCCAGGAACAAATCATGAAGCTGGCGGCAAAGTAAGAAAAGGGGGAAAGTCAAATGACAACCAGATTGCAGAAAAATGTAAAACAATATTTCAAGGATAATATCGGCATCATCGGGGCCCTGCTTATTTTGTGTATTTTCTTATCCGTGTTCCCAAAAACCAGCGGCTCCTTTCTGACCCAGAAAAATATATTCAATGTACTGAGACAGATATCGTCCAACCTGTTCCTGGCCTGCGGCATGACCATGGTCATCATCCTGGGGGGCATTGATTTGTCCGTGGGATCCATCATCGCCCTTTCAGGCTGCTTTGCAGCCGGCTGCGTGTCGCGTTACGGCCTCCCCATAGCAGTAGGTGTTCTGGGCGGCGTGCTGGTGGGCACCGTGGTGGGGATGTTTAACGGCGTTGTCATATCAAAGACAACCATACCTCCGTTTATCGTGACCCTGGCCACCATGAATGTGGCAAAGGGACTGGCCTATGTATATACAGGCGGCTCACCTGTGCGGGTGGTCACAAAGGAATGGCAGTTTTTAGGAGCCGGGTACGTGGGCGGAGTCCCCACTCCGGTCATACTTCTGGCAGTGGTGCTGGTTATCACGGCCGTTATCATGAATAAGACAAAGCTGGGGCGCCATATCTACGCGGTGGGCGGCAATTCCCAGGCAGCCAGATTCTCAGGCATCAGTACGGCAAAGGTAAAATTCCTGGTACATACCTATTCGGGAATCATGGCAGGACTTGCGGGCGTGGTGCTGGCATCCCGTATGTATTCCGGCCAGCCCACGGCAGGAGACGGGGCTGAGATGGACGCCATTGCAGCCGTTGTGGTGGGCGGCACCTCCATGGCAGGCGGATCCGGCAAAATAGGCGGAACCATCATAGGCGGCCTGATTATCGGCGTGCTGAACAACGGCCTGAATCTGCTGAATGTCAATTCCTTCTGGCAGTACGTTGTAAAGGGAACCGTTATTCTCCTGGCTGTTTTTGTGGATTACCTGAGAAACAAAAAGGCGGAATAAAGCCTGGTTTACGGCAAAAGCGTTTCACGGCAGTGGGGCGCTTTTTGTCGAAGTCAAAGTTTTTAAAAAGTTACCATGAGATATTACAGATACGCATGTTTGCGGTATAATGGGAAAGGACCGGACCGGGGGCGTGACCGGGAAGCCGGGGATATGGCCAGGCATCCGGGAAATGAAGTCAGGGACAGGGAGGCGGGAACCAGATGAAGATAGGAACAGGTTTGTTAATCCTGACAGCGGGCATCATGCTACTGTTGGAGGGCTGCGGCCAGGCGGACGGAAGCGGGCGCCAGCATGAGGCCAGGCTGTTCGGGGCCACCTATATGACCAGAAATAATCCGTATTTTGATGTGCTCAATGAGGGGATTGAAGAGGTGGTGGAAGCCAACGGCGATATCCTTCTCACCAGGGACCCCCTTCAGGACCAGGAAAAGCAGAACGAGCAGATCCAGGAGATGATAGACGAGGGCATACAGATGCTGTTTTTAAATCCTGTGGACTGGGAAAAGGTGCAGCCGGCCCTGGATGCCTGCCGAGAGGCAGGAGTCGGCATCATCAATGTGGATACGGTGGTGAAGGACAGGGATTCCGTGATTTCCATTATTGAGACGGATAACTACCAGGCAGGCCAGCTCTGCGCCCTGGATATGATGAAACGGAAGGACGAGGCTAAAATCGTCATCCTCAACAATCCCATACAGACCTCCATTACCAACCGGGAACAGGGCTTTCTGGACACCATAGCGGACAATGACAATTACCAGGTGGTATACAGGGAAGCTGCGGCAGGCGAGATTGAGGTGTCCTCCCATGTGATGGCCGACCTTCTGCGCCGTGACATCAGCTTCGACGTGATTTTGGGGGGCAATGACCCCACGGCGCTGGGAGCTCTGGCAGCCCTGCAGCAGGCCAAGAGGGAGGAGGGCGTCCTGATATACGGAATCGACGGCTCTCCGGATTTCAAGGCAATTCTGGACGTGGGCTATGTGACGGGGACCAGCGCCCAAAGCCCAAGGTCCATAGGCAGGAAGGCGGCTGAGACCGCGTACCGTTACCTGGACGGGGAGCCGGTGGAGAAGTACATAAGCCTGCCCAGCACCATGATTACGAGGGACAATCTCCATGAGTTTGAGATAGACGGGTGGCAGTGAAAAGATGGATACGAATATGGATAACAGGCGGGTACGCATTCTGCAGTTAGGCATCCTGGCGCTTAATGTGGTATCCGTAATGGGACTCAGCATATTTATATATGCCACAATTGAAAATATACGGCGCAGCTATGTGGCCAGGGAGTTCTTAAGCGGCATCCAGGCCATTGTCTGGTACCCTTACCGGAACATCTGGATCTGCGCCCTCCTTCTGGCGCTTTTGGCAGGCAGCATGTTTGTGCGGGACCGGCTGTTTCCGGACAACAGCAAGGTGATTCTTTTTAGCCTTGTGGCTGATTTTGCCATTTGTTTTGCCATTATCATACTTTTGAATTTTAATTACAACGGAATTCTGCTGCTGGTGTTTTCCAATGTCATTCTCTATGCCAAAAACGGGAAATCCAGATATTTTCTGGCGGCAGTGGCAATCGGCAGCTTCATCCTGGCCGATTATGAACTGCTTTCCATTTCCTACCGCCTGTATTCCATACAGGATTATATCTCATTTTACAATGCATCCACCCAGCAGTATCTGCTCAGCTGCTATAATATCCTGGTATCCCTGAATGTAATCATGTTCGTGGTGTACTGTGTGAACATTATCAACCAGCAGCAGGGAAATCTGGATGAGATACACGCCCTTAACGAGCAGCTTCAGGACGTGAATGAGCAGCTTCAGGAGTATTCGGTGATGGCGGAGAAGATGGCCGAGACACGGGAGAGGAACCGTCTGGCCAGGGAAATTCATGATACCCTGGGCCATACCCTGACCGGAATCGCCGCGGGTATAGACGCCTGTCTGGCCACCATAGGCACATCGCCCCAGCAGACAAAGGACCAGCTGGAGCTTATTTCCAAGGTCACAAGGGACGGCATTAAGGAGATACGGCGATCGGTCAGCCAGCTGCGCCCGGACGCCCTGGAGCGATTCAGCCTGGAATACGCCATCAGCAAGATGGTATCGGACATGAACGCTGTGTCCGGCGCAAGGGTGTATTTTGACTGCCAGGTAAAGAACCTGAAATTTGACGAGGACGAGGAAAACGCCATTTACCGGGTGATTCAGGAGGGAATCACAAACGCCCTGCGCCATGGCCATGCCAGTCAGATCTGGATTACCATAAAGAAGGAGGATACGGACATCCTTCTGCAGATAAGGGACAACGGAATCGGATGTAAGGAGATAAAGAGCGGATTCGGAACAAAGCATATGAAGGAGAGGATTAAGATGCTGAGCGGCGTTGTTACATTTGACGGAAGCGACGGATTTACTGTAAATGCAAGAATACCAATCCGGTGGGGGGGAGACTTATGATTAAAGTATTGATTGCCGACGATCAGGAATTGATTCGCCAGAGCCTGCAGATTGTGCTCAACAGCAGGCCGGATATAATGGTTACGGATGTGGCCTCCAACGGGCAGGAGGTCATCCGCAGTGTGAGGAAGAACAAACCCGATGTCATACTGATGGACATACGGATGCCAAAGCTGGACGGCGTGCAGTGCACGAAAATTATCAAGGAAAATTATCCTCAGATTAAAATTATTATACTTACCACGTTTGACGATGACGAGTACGTCTACAATGCCCTGAAATATGGCGCCAGCGGATATCTGTTAAAGGGTGTGTCCATGGATGAACTGGCCAATGCCATCACCACGGTGTACAATGGATGGGCTATGATCAACCCGGATATTGCCACCAAGGTGCTGAGGCTGTTTTCGCAGATGGCCCAGGCGGATTACACCATACTTGTGGGTGATAAGAATGTGGACGAGCTCACAAAGACAGAATGGAAAATCATAGCCCAGGTGGAAAAGGGGGCCAGCAACAGGGAGATAGCGGAAGCCCTTAAGCTGTCAGAGGGAACGGTGCGCAATTATCTCAGCACCATACTGAACAAGCTGGATTTGAGGGACCGCACCCAGCTGGCAATCTGGGCTGTCCAGACCAACGTAAGAAAGCGGCTGGGCACCTGAGATTTGACCGTGCCGAAGTACGCGGGCAGGGGGATGACAAGATGTTGGCAGAAGGAAGGATGAAATTGGGATGAAAGGATGGAAATGGACACTGGGGGCGGGAGCTTTCGTGCTCCTTCTTGTGGGCTTACTTGGATGTGTATATAAGTACCATGAGAAGGAGATTGTCCTGGAATTCGGCATGTTTACGGGAAGCAACTGGGATGTGGCCAGCGCCAGCAGCTTTGTCATCATGGACAAGGCTATCGCAAGGTTCGAGGAGGAGCATCCCGGGGTGAAGATACATTACTACAGCGGAATCAGCAAGGAGGATTACTCGGAGTGGTGCGCCAGAAAGCTTTTAGAGGGAAAGATGCCGGACGTGTTTATGGTGCCTGATTCGGATTTCAACCTGTATTCGTCCCTGGGAGTCCTGAAAAACCTGGACGAGCTCATTGAGCATGACGCCGGGGTTGACCGGAATGATTTTTTCACCACTGCCCTGGATGCGGGAAAGTACGAAGGACACCAGTGCGCCCTTCCGTATGAAACAGTTCCCGTTCTTTTGTTTGTCAATAAGTCTCTTCTGGCCAAAGAGCAGATTGAGGTGCCGGGGGAGGACTGGACCTGGGACGACATGTATGAAATCTGCCGGAAGATAACAAAGGATGTAAACGGAGATGGACTGCTGGACCAGTTCGGGACCTATAATTACAGCTGGAGAAACGCGGTTTACACCAGCGGGGGAAGATTTTATGACGGGGACCAGCAGCAACTGCCCTTTACAGACTCCCATGTCCTGGATGCCATCAAATACATGAAGCGCCTCAACGACCTTAATCAGGGACAGAGTGTGACTCAGGAGGATTTCAACAAGGGGAACGTGGCTTTCATGCCGCTGACCTTTGCGGAGTACAGGACCTATAAGACATATCCTTACAGAATTAAGAAATACACCAAGTTCCAGTGGGACTGCATCACATTTCCCGCGGGCAAGGAAGGGGAGAACCGTTCCAGGGTCGATTCCCTTCTCATGGGAATCAACAGCAATACAAAGCATGAAAAGCTGGCATGGGAGTTTCTGAAACAGCTGACCGGAAATGAGGAGATGCAGATGGATATATTCCGGTATTCCCAGGGGGTGTCTGTGCTCAAAAGCGTTACCGGCTCCGCCCGGGCGGCTGCCATCATACAGGAGGACATGGATGAGGGAGAGCAGGTCATCAACAGCAGCCTGCTTTACAATGTAATTGAAAATGGAGTCATAGAGCCCAAATTCCAGCAGTATGAGCAGGTCATGAGCCTGGCGGACGGGGAAGTATCAAAGATACTCATGGAAAACAGGAATGTGGACAGCAGCATGAAGATATTCCAAAGAAGCATTACGAAGTATTTACAGCAGCAGAGGTGAGCCGCACAAGCGCGTGACAAAAGAGTCCAGGCCGTAATCATCCGTACATTGGTTCGTACAATGATTGGGCCTGGGCCTTTTTCATTTATTTGTTTCTGGTATGGTATGCTGTGGGAAGGTTCCAGTTGTACTTCGTCGCCAGAAGGCGGATGAGCACCACCAGAATTGCGCTTAATATCATGGAGGCGTCCCTGGAGAGCCAGCCGTTAAGGCAGACATAGCACACGGCCCCGGCAATGGAGGCAGAAGCGTATACATGCTTGCGCAGGATATAAGGGGACTGGCCTGCCAGTATATCCCGTAGGATACCGCCGCCCACGCCTGTGAGGACGCCCAGAAAGATGGAAAGGAAATGATATTCCCCGTAACCTGCTGTCCCCGCGGTGTTGATGCCTGTCACTGTGAATGCTCCCAGTCCGACCGCATCAAACAGGTTCATCATCTTCTCATAGGCCGAGATATACCGGCTTTCCAGTATCTGCTGGTTCAGCCAGACCAGGATAAAGAGCACCATGGCCGTGAGAAAGGCCGTGTACACGTAAACCGGGTTCATGAACAGGCTGGGCGGTACGATCCCCAGTATGATGTCACGAAGCATTCCGCCGCCAACGGCAGTGGTGACGCCAAGGACCACCACTCCCAACAAATCCAGCCGCTGTTTGATGGCTACCAGGGCACCGGATGACGCAAAGGCCACGGTACCGATTATTTCGATGATAAAAAAGATTGAGATATTCGATTCCATAATACGCTCCCAGCCAATGACTACAGCAGATAAATCTTGTTCTCTGCGCAGATATCGCGAATTTTTCCGGGCCAGATACTGGCCTGTACTTCACCGATATGGGCGCGGTCCAAAAGCAGCATGCACAGACGTGACTGTCCGATACCGCCGCCAATGGTGTAGGGAAGTTCACCGTTTAAAAGCATTTTATGATAGGGCAGGCTGCGGCGGTCTTCACATCCTGCCTTCTTCAGCTGGTCTTCCAGGGCAGCCTCATCCACACGGATACCCATGCTGGAGATTTCCAGGGCGCACTGCAAATGCTCAAACCAGAACAGGATATCGCCGTTCAGCTTCCAGTCGTCATAGTCGGGCGCACGTCCGTCATGGGGCTTGCCGCTGGCCAGTTTGTCACCTATCTGCATCAGGAACACGCAGCCGTGCTCCCTGGTAATCAGGTTTTCCCTTTCCTTAGGAGTATTATCAGGATACAGGTCCTCCAGCTCCTGGCTGGTGATAAAGTAGATATCCTTTGGCAGGTGTTTAACAGCCTCCGGGTATTTATACCACACCTCATGCTGCATGTGCTTGATGATCTTGAAGATCTCCCGCACCGTATCCTTTAAGGTGTCCAGGCTGCGCTGTTCCTTAGTAATGACACGCTCCCAGTCCCATTGGTCCACATAACAGGAGTGAAGGTTATCCAGTTCCTCATCCCTGCGGATGGCGTTCATGTTGGTGTAGAGGCCCTCGCCTGGTTTAAAGCCGTATTCCTTTAAGGCCATACGTTTCCATTTTGCCAGTGAGTGCACCACCTCCATGGTTTCACCGGGAAGCCCCGGCATGTCAAAGGAAACAGGGCGTTCGGTGCCGTTCAAGTTATCATTAAGTCCGCTGCTCTTTTCCACGAACAGGGGAGCGGAGATACGTTCAAGGTGCATCTCCCTGCCCATTTCCTTCTGGAAGGTGTCGCGTATGTATTTGATTGCGTCCTGCGTCTCCCGTATGGAGAGATGGGGATCGTAATCCTTAGGTATGATTAGTTCCATCTTAAAAACCTCCAAACTACTTGAATTCATTACATATGTTTCTTATGGTATCATCATTGGGAAAAACGTGCAAGTGCTTCCATCACTTTTTTATGCCGGAAACGGACTGAAAATGAGAAAATCCTCTGGAAAGATGCTGAAATATGATGTTACACACAGACGGAAACATGGTAAAATAGAGTTAAAATTGAAATCGGGAGGTAATGAGATGAAACGGACAGTGAAGGTATGGCTTGCAGTGGTCATGAGTGGAGTGCTTCTGGCCGGAGGAGCCGGAATGACGGGACAGGCCCCGTGGGTAATGGAGGCCCAGGCCCATTCAGGCAGAACAGATGCCAGCGGAGGTCACCGGGATAATAAGAATGCCAGCGGGCTGGGAAGCTATCATTACCACTGCGGAGGTTATCCGGCACACCTGCATCCCAATGGAGTGTGTCCCTATGCAGGAGGCGGGGAAAGTACCCGGACCAAGACTCAGACACAGACCAAAATACAGACACAGGCTCAAACACAGGACCGGACACAGGCTCAGGCTGCAATCCGGGAAATTTCCGGGGCAGGGGAAGCTTCCGGCACTTCGGGCTGGCGCCGGAATGGGGCACAGTGGAACTATATCTGTGAGGACGGAACCCGGCTGATTGGATGCTGGAAGCAGATTGACGGCGTATGGTACTGTTTTGACGGTGACGGAAACATGCGGACCGGATGGTATGGGGAAAATGGTTCTCTCTACTATCTGGGAACAGACGGGAAGATGGCCGTCGGGACCTGCGTAATCGATGGAAAGGAATATCAGTTTGACCAGGACGGGAAGATGATATAGCCGGATAACAGGTAAGGGCAGGATGAACCGGCAGAAGTATGACAGGAAAAATGACAGGAAAAGCGGGTCCGCATTGGCACAGTCAACGCGGGCCCGCAGCCGTTTATCATTTTTTGATTTTACTCAAATAAATCCATAAGCTTCTTCTTCATTTCACGCCGTCTTTTATCTGTTTCTTCAGAATCCAGGGAAAACCTGCCTTCCTCTTCTCTTAACACGTCGCCTTCCTTAATACCCTTTGGAAGATGGCTGACGGGAACGGAGATGCGTTTCCTTAATTCGGTTTCACATATGGCCAGACCCTCTTCCAGCCGGTCGATGATATATTTCATATAGGGAATCCTTTCTGTGGGGGTGGGGTAAGAGACAGTATTTACAGAATGTCTCATATTGCGTTTGGTTTAAGGTTTGCACTGTTTACAGGGTTCATATCCCTCCTGCACCAGTTCATCCCTGGATGCTGTTACATCCTTTCGGTTCTCAGGCTTCATCTGGGTGGCAGAGGCACAGTCGGGGCGGTGGAACCTGCCTGTGTTTGTATTAATAACATAGCTTGAGAGAGCGGAGCTATTGCCGGCATTATTGCTGCCGCTGAACGTTCCGCTGCCGGTGCTCCATGTAATTGTCTTGCCGTCACTGAATGCGGTAATGGTCCCCTCCTCATCCGTGCGCAGTATCTGGCAGCCCGCCTTCTTAAGCTTTTCCATGGTTTCCTTATGGGGATGGCCGTAAGAGTTGCCTTTCCCGCACTGGATTACCACCCAGGAGGGAGACACTTTTTTCAGAAATGCGTCACTGGTGGAGGTGCTGCTGCCGTGATGACCTGCCTTCAGAACATCTGCTTTCAGCACGGCGCCGCTGTTTACAATATCTTCTTCAGCCTGGTTCTCCGCGTCACCGCACATGACAAAGCTATTATCGCCATAGGTAAGGCGGATTCCCACGGACCAGTTGTTCAGGTCGTTGCCGTAGTCTTTTACCGGGGAAAGTATGGTGAAGGACGCGTTTCCCAAATCATAGGAATCTCCGGGCGCGGGTTTGGTGATTTTAAGTCCTCTGGAGGCAATGGAGTCCAGTACGTCCTCAAAGGTCCTGGTGGTATGTTCCACAGGGGGCAGGAGGACCTTGTCCACGGGAAAGGTATCAATAATCTTGTCCAGGCCGCCGATATGGTCGGAATGAGGATGGGTGCCAATCACATAATCCAGTTTTGTCACTCCCTCTGCTTTTAGATAAGAGACTACGGTGCCGGCCTGGTCATTTTCACCTGCGTCAATAAGCATGTAGTGTCCGTCTGATTCGGCCAGTATACTATCGCCCTGGCCCACATCAATAAAATGCACAGCCAGTCCGGACCCGGATGGCATCGTTACGGAGAAATCCTTGTCAGGTGAAGGAGAGGGGGATGAATCCGCGCATCCTCCCAGCAAAAGAGATATTGCACATAAAATGGATATTACCAATATTCGGATATTATTTGGTTTTGTCATAAACTAGTCAGCCTTCCTGTCTTTGTAATAATCATATATTCAGATGGGGATCATCCGTTCACATAACCGCAGTGTTTATGGTTGTTATCATTGCCGGGCATTCTGTGCCCGGACCGCATTGCGGAATGCGGTGTCCCACTGGGGGTAGGAACGTTTTAGGGATACGGGTCTGCCTTCCGTATCCAGGAAACAATGCCTGCTCTCACCTGTGGTTTTGAGTTCACCGGTGGCCGTATCGCGCATCTCATACGCAAGGGTCATGCGTATGGCGTTATACTCCTTTACCCATACATGTATTTTCACATGGTCATCAAAACGTACCATGGACCTGTACTGGCAGTGTACCTCCAGAACCGGGCTCATGATGCCGGATGCTTCCATGGCCTTATATCCGCAGCCCATTTGTTCCATAAGGTTTACCCTTGCTTCCTCCATCCAGCGGATGTAGTTGGAATGGTGCACACAGCCCATCTGGTCTGTCTCGTAATACTGTGCGTGATGTTCGTAGTCTTTAAACATAGTGACCTCCTGGTGCTATTTACTGGTTTTATTTTGAATCCATCTGGTCATGATACCATAATGCGAATCCCTCATCTGTCATATCCCTGGTATCGGCTGGTAGTAACTTCCTTTCCGGCAGCATAGCGGCACATGGAGCTATTGTACCACAAATATTTCCAAAAGACGAGTAGTTGGAAGCAGAGTCTTACCCAGAGTCTTACCTGCCCCTGCCACGGGCCGGCTGGCTTGATCCCACTGAGGAATTTAAACAGCTTATGTATATTTTGAAATTTGGTTACATATACTGGTAATAAATGGACCTGTCCTCCGATCTGATACCCGGAAGCAGATTCAGACCAGATTTTATCAAAAAGAAAAGGAGCGCATGATATGGCACGGGGAGTAAGAAAGTCACCGGTTGAAAAACTGCAGGGAGAGCTGGCGGATGTACAAGCATCCATAGCACAGTATGAAAGCTGTCTGGAAACCATGAGAGAAAAGGAAAAGGTACTTATGGAACATATCCAGCTGGAGGAATTTAAGGTGGTCAGCGATATGTTAAAGGAACGTGACATGACCATGGATGATTTAAAAGAAATGCTGGCAGGAGGGGACGTGACTCTCAGTGCATGAGACACGTAATCCTGTATACACGGTAATTCCATGCAAAGATAAGAACGCCTGTAAAATACGCGTTCTTATTTTTTTTTCTTAGTTTTTATGCTTGTTTGAGTCCTCATGTTGTAGATGGCAGCTGTTTTATGGTAGAATGATAAAAAACAGCAGGCTTGAAGGAGGTACATAAGATGGCGGAAGTCACTTTGGGGAAAACAGGTATAACTGTGAACAAGAATGGGTTTGGGGCCCTTCCTATCCAGAGGATACCGGTGGAGGATGCGGTATATCTGATAAAAAAGGCGTATGAAGGCGGTATCACATTTTTTGACACAGCCAGGAACTATACGGACAGCGAGGAAAAGTTGGGAGCCGCGCTTGAGGGAATACGTGATAAGGTGTTCATCGCAACCAAGACAGCAGCAAAGACAGCAGAGAAATTCCGGGAGGACCTGGAGATTTCCCTGAAAAACCTGAGGACAGATCATGTGGACCTCTATCAATTCCATAATCCTTCCTTCTGTCCAAAGCCAGGAGACGGCACAGGACTGTATGAAGCCGTGCTGGAGGCTAAGGAGCAGGGCAAGGTACGCCACATAGGAATCACCAACCACAGGCTGTCAGTGGCCATGGAGGCAATTGATTCAGGCATTTATGAGACGCTGCAGTTCCCATTCTGTTATCTGGCCACGGATAAGGACCTGGAACTGGTGGAACAGTGCAGGGAAGCAGGCATGGGGTTCATTGCCATGAAGGCATTATCCGGCGGTCTTATCAATAATTCACGGGCAGCCTACGCATATTTAGCCCAGTTTGACAATGTGCTTCCAATCTGGGGTGTTCAGAGAGAACGGGAGCTGGATGAATTCCTGTCTTATGTGGGAAATCCGCCTGAGATGACAGATGAGATAAGGGCGCTGATTGATAAGGACAGGAAAGAACTCCTGGGAGAATTCTGCAGAGGCTGCGGATACTGTATGCCATGTCCCGTGGGCATTGAAATCAATAACTGTGCCAGGATGTCCCTTATGATACGCAGGGCTCCTTCCGCGGCCTGGCTGACGCCGGACGCGCAGGAGAAAATGAAGAAGATTGAACAGTGCCTCCACTGCAACCAGTGCAAGGGAAAATGTCCATATAACCTGGACACGCCCTCACTGTTGGAGAAGAACCTGAAGGACTATCTGGAGATTCTGAATGGAAAGGAATATTAGAGGAAACAGACGAAGAAAATAGAAACAGTAGCGAAGGAAAGGAAACAGCGCCCCGCTGCCATTACAGGCAGAGGAAGCGCTGTTTTTAATAAAACCAAGGTATTGATTTTTCCGGGGATTAATTGCGGTAGCGGTTGATGCAGGCGTATATCTCCTGGATCCTCGGCATAGAGAGGCCGCAGGCTGTGTAGGAGCTGTCGCCCACGGCGGCCAGCCCGCCCTTCTGTATCTCCTTAAGCAGCATGGAGACCGTATCCCTTACCGTATACCGTTCAAGCAGCTGGTGTTCCACACAGTAGCGCAGCATCTGTGCCAGAGTGCTGGTCTGTTCAGCGTCAATGAGCTGCTCCACGAACCGCAGGTCCACAGGGGATTTGCCGATTTGCAGGGAATCTTTTCCATATACCTTAACCTTAATGCGTTCGTCACGGCCTCCGCCGAGGGTCCCCCTGCCTCTGTAATTACCCCTGTTTGCGGCAGCAAAATTTCCCGATACAGCCTGGGAACCGACTTTATTGCTTATCAGCCTGCGTTCCCCGGACGGAAGAAGAAAGCCGGGGGCAGAGGTGATGGGCTCAACGCCGTAGGCGGAACAGAAGGTCTTGGTCTTATCCGTGATGTCCAGCGGTTCATAGCAGTCCATCTGGAGGATGGTATCTGCAATATAGAAATAAGCGCCTGAACTTCCTGCCACCATAACAGTTGAAATGCCTGATTTTTCATACAAATCCCTGGCCCTCTCAATGAATGGGGTAATGGGCTCCTGGGCCCGGCTGATGATTTTCTGCATCAGATCATCCCTGACCATGAAGTTGGTGGCGGAGGTATCCTCGTCAATCAGAAAGACACGGCTTCCGGCCTCAATCCCTTCGATGACAGCGGCTGCCTGGGAGGTGCTGCCGCTGGCATCCTCAGTGGAGAAGCAGTGAGTGTCTTTTTTGTTGGGCAGGTCGTTGATAAACAGGGAAATGTCTACATTCTGAACGCTTCTGCCGTCCTCTGCCCGCAGCTTCATGGCAGTGGAATCAGTAATAACATATTCCCGCCCATCTCCGGCCACATGGTTGTAGACGCCGGACTCCAGTGCCTTTAACAGGGTGGATTTGCCATGATATCCGCCGCCCACAATTAGGGTAATGCCCCGGTGAAGTCCCATGCCGGTGATTCTGCCGTGATGGGGAAGGTTTAATTCCATTCTGAGGGAATCCGGTGACTGGAAGGGCACGCTGCCTTTCATGGGCCGGCTGGAAATGCCGCTTTCCCTGGGAAGGATGGCGCCGTCTGCCACAAAGGAGACCAGTCCCAGGCGTTCCAGTTCACATCGGATAAAATGCTGGTCTTCCGCCAGGTCTGACACGGCCTTTACCTCCCGGGCAGGCCTGTTTTTATAATAGAATACGGTTTTGACACACCGCGGCAGGAAGTCAAACAGGATCTTAATCAGTTCGCCGGAATTAATGGTCCTGCCATTGGCAGGAAAACCTGCCTCAAAGCGTGCCGTTATACCCTTAGTGCTGCATTCGCAGGCTGTCCGGCTCAGAATCTCAGGCCCAGGATTGCTGGTGGCAATCAGGCCGCTTTTGCCGGAACCTTTTGCTTTAAAATTGTACTTGGCGATTTCCTGGCAGAACTGCCTGACCAGATAATCTTCCAGGGCAGTCTGCTTGTGGGGGGCGTCAAAATATCCGCTGGGGTAGGCGGCCCTCTGAAGCGGAATAAATACACTTAATTTGGAAGGGGATGCAAAGGGGTCCCCCTGTACATGGTCGATGGAAAGTACATAATCCGTAAAGTCATAGGAACCCCGCGTATCTTTATAGGCCGGATACCCCTTCCGGTCAATGGATTCCAGTAATCTTCTCAGGTCTTGTGCTGATTTCATGATGATGCTTCACCTCTTCGCCTGCGCTGCCAGGCCGGAGTCCAGGTCCGGTCTGCCGTTTGGCAGGCTCCTTTTTCTGTATTTGCTTTCTATATTTTATAGCAGGTCCGGCGAAAATGCAACCGGGAAGAGCAGTCTGACGGGAGGACATATGGCGGTCAAGGCATCATCCGGCCATCCGGGATTAGGCAGCGTTGAAGCAAGCCATGTTTTATGGTATGATAGCATAAGACGGCGCCGGGCCCGAAGTGGAATGTCAGAGACACTTGGGTTCATGGGCAGCCTTACGAAAGACAGGAGTGAAGAGTGGATATGGACCAGCAGAAGAAGGAGTTGTCAGAGGCGCTGTCCGGCGCGGAAAAGGTACTTATAGGCATCGGAGGGGAATGGAAATTAAGGGACGACGGTAGAGATGTGCGCCAGCGCTGTCTGGGAGACCAGGCTCAGGAGGAGCTTCGGGAAGCTTACGCGGCCCTGTGGAGTCTGATCAGGGACAAGGATTATTACGTGGTTACCACTGTGACGGATGGAGCTGTCTATGACACGGATTTTGACAGCGGGCGGGTGGTCGCTCCCTGCGGAAATATTCATTGGAGGCAGTGTTCCAAGGCCTGTACCAAGGATATATGGGAAGAGGGGGAGGTGCCGGATGATATCTGCCCTCACTGCAAGGCTCCCCTGACAGGCAATACGGTTGATGCAGAGATTTATATAGAGGAAGGCTACCTGCCCAGGTGGGAGGCATACAAGAAATGGCAGACAGGGACTCTGAACCGCAGACTGGTTATCCTGGAACTGGGAGAGGGGTTTAAGACGCCTACCGTCATGCGCTGGCCATTTGAGAAGATTGGTTTTTTCAATCAGAAATCCGTGTTTTACAGGATACATGAAACGTTTTACCAAATGCCCAAAGAAATGGGAGAGCGGGCCGCGGGAATCCAGGCAGATTCCGTTGCCTTTATCCGCGGCCTGGCAGAGGACTGAGAAGAATATCAGAATTACTTTATCACTACCATGCCTTGTTAATATCAGCCGGTCAATTACATTCCAAGAGGTCTCGTTGGCAATCATCTGATATTCAAGCGATTATAAAAAAAGTTGCCTTTATCACGTTACAATGCTAAAATATTAAATCATAGGAACGAGGTTGAATGTATGATTGCTATTATTGATTATGACGCAGGAAACCTGCGCAGTGTGGAAAAAGCCCTGCTTTCACTGGGAGAAACGCCTGTCATAACCAGGGACAGGAAAACGATACTCAAAGCGGACAAGGTCATTCTGCCCGGGGTGGGATCCTTTGGCGATGCCATGGGAAAGCTGAAGCAGTATGATCTTGTGGATGTGATTTGCGAGACAGTGGACCAGGGAACTCCATTTCTGGGTATATGCCTGGGGCTGCAGCTTTTATTTGCCGGCAGTGAGGAGAGCCATGGGGCTGCCGGTCTGGGCATTCTTCCGGGAAAGATACTTAAGATACCGGAACATCCCGGACTTAAAATTCCGCATATGGGCTGGAATTCACTGAAGATAAGGCCGGAGGCAAAGCTGTTTCATGGGATTGAAGACGGAGCCTATGTTTACTTTGTCCATTCCTATTATTTGAAAGCAGAGGACGAGTCCGTTGTGGCAGCTTCCACAGAGTACAGCACCATAATCCACGCTTCTGTTGAACGGGGAAATGTGTTTGCATGCCAGTTCCACCCGGAGAAAAGCGGGAAGGTGGGCCTTGCCATTCTTAAGAATTTTATCGGACTGTAAAAGTCCCGCGCTGTCTGAAAAAATGTTGCCAGGACAGCGCCATGCCAATTAAAACAAGAGATAGGAGAGGCGATATGTTTACCAAAAGAATCATACCATGTCTGGACGTGAACAACGGACGCGTGGTAAAAGGCGTAAATTTTGTGAACCTGCGGGACGCAGGGGACCCGGTGGAGATAGCCGCGGCTTATGACAAGGCAGGGGCAGATGAACTGGTATTTCTGGATATCACGGCATCCTCAGACAACCGCCGCACTGTGGTGGATATGGTGCGCAAGGTGGCGGAGACTGTTTTCATCCCGTTTACTGTGGGCGGCGGCATACGCACGGTGGAAGATTTCCGCATGCTTCTCCGGGAGGGCGCGGATAAGATATCCATTAATTCCTCAGCCATCGACAATCCGCGTCTTATCAGCGACGCGGCGGACAAGTTCGGCCGCCAATGTGTGGTGGTAGCCATAGATGCCAGGCGCAGGGCTGATGGAAAAGGCTGGAACATCTATAAGCACGGCGGGCGCGTGGATGTGGGTATAGATGCCCTGGAGTGGGCCATGGAGGCAGACCGTCTGGGAGCGGGTGAGATACTGCTCACCAGCATGGACTGCGACGGAACCAGGAACGGATATGACAACGAACTGACTTCTCTCATAGCCTCCCACGTATCCGTGCCTGTCATTGCCTCGGGAGGCGCCGGGAATAAGGAACATTTCTATGATGCGCTGACAAAGGGCGGCGCGGACGCTGTCCTGGCCGCATCTTTGTTTCATTATAAGGAACTGGAAATAAGGGACCTTAAGGAGTACCTGTCGGAGAGAGGGATTGCCGTAAGGATATAGCGGAAGGGCTGGAACGCGGGGGCCGGAGGCTTTGACGGCGGAAGCAGAACGGGTAGCATGGTAAATAGAGTGAAACATGTGCCTGTTTTTCATGGGTGGAGACATATGGGGCGATCCGGCTGACGTATGAAGCCGAAAGCCCCCATCCGCAAGCCCCCATCCGCAAGCCCCGTCCGCAAGTTACAGCAGCAAGCCCCATCCTCCATTCATCCATCCTCCTGTCTCATGCCCTCTGTCCCATATCTCGATACCGTTGCCCTCCTATATCCATCCTCACCAGGCTGCGCTCCCGGCCCTCTTTCTTAATTATTTTGTCGATATCCGTTGTTTCCTGCGGTTTCCTATGCTAAAATATGAAAATGTGAATTTATATCGTGAAAGAAAAGGAGAAGCAGGATATGGCCGCTATTACCAATGACTGGCTGGGGCCCATGAGCAGCGAGTTTAAGAAGCCCTATTATAAAGAACTGTATAAGACAGTAAAGCATGAATATGAGACCAAAAGGGTGTTTCCCGAACCCGATGATATCTTCAACGCGTTTGCCTTTACACCGCTGGCAGACGTGAAGGCAGTGATTCTGGGGCAGGACCCTTACCACAATTATGGCCAGGCCCATGGCCTGTGTTTTTCGGTAAAGCCGGACGTGGATATTCCTCCCTCACTGGTGAATATTTACCAGGAGCTTCACGACGATTTGGGGTGTTATATACCGAATAACGGTTACCTGAAAAAATGGGCTGACCAGGGTGTCATGCTGTTAAATACAGTGCTCACGGTGAGAGCCCACCAGGCTAATTCCCACCGGGACATTGGGTGGGAGAAGTTTACGGATGCAGCCATAAGCATTCTTAACCAGCAGGACAGGCCCATGGTGTTTATTTTATGGGGACGTCCGGCCCAGGCTAAGAAGGCAATGCTGAATAATCCCAGGCATTTAATCCTGGAGGCGCCCCACCCAAGTCCCTTGTCAGCGTCCAGGGGATTTTTCGGCAGCAGGCCTTTCAGCAAGACCAATGCATTTTTAGCAGAGCACGGCCTTACGCCTGTTGACTGGCAGATTGAGAATGTATAAAACAGGTATAGGGATAGATAAGAATACATAAAATGTACAGCAGGCAGGGGCCCTTGCAGCAGGATGGCTGCACGGGCGGGATGCCGAGGGCGTCAGGGAATGGAGCCTGTCTGCGGTAAGGAGAATTTATGAGTTTAGTTGAAGTGTTAAAGATCATTGTACTGGGAATTGTGGAGGGATTCACGGAGTGGCTTCCCATCAGCAGCACGGGCCATATGATTCTGGTGGATGAAATCATACGTCTGAACCAGCCGGATGCGTTTAAGGACGTATTCCTGGTGGTGATCCAGTTAGGGGCCATCCTGGCCGTGGTGGTTATGTATTTTCATAAGCTGAATCCCTTCAGCCCAACCAAGACCAGCCGGCAGAAGGATGCCACCTGGGCTCTGTGGATTAAAATTATCATTGCCTGTGTTCCGGCAGCCATTCTGGGGCTTTTGCTGGATGACTGGATGGAGGCCCATCTGTTCAATGCCTATGTGGTGGCAGCGGCTCTGATTGTGTACGGCGTACTTTTTATTGTACTTGAGAACAGCAGCGTGTGTACCAATCCCAGGTTTAACAAGGCGGGACAGATTTCAGCCAAGACAGCGTTCCTCATTGGCATGGTACAGCTTCTGGCTTTGATACCGGGAACCTCCCGCTCCGGTTCCACCATTCTGGGCGCCATGGTCTTGGGCTGTTCCAGGGCTGCCGCGGCAGAGTTTTCATTTTTCCTGGGAATTCCGGTTATGTTTGGAGCCAGTTTGTTGAAAATCGTAAAGTATTTCCTGGCGGGGAATGCATTTACAGGACCGCAGATTTTCTACACCATACTGGGAATGCTGATTGCCTTTGTGGTCTCCATTTATTCCATCCGGTTTCTTATGAGCTATGTGCGCAAGCATGATTTTAAGTTCTTTGGATACTACAGAATTATCCTGGGCGTGATTGTGCTGGCATATTTTGGGATTACGGCGCTGGCCAGCTAGGAACGAAAGCCTGAAGCTTAATCATAAATAAAAGAGTGATTGCCAGAACAGAAATACGGAATAGAAAAGGGCTCTGCCATGCTGACGGATTGTGCATGGCAGAGCCCTTTTTGCTGTTCGTTTTTGTTTGTTTGAATCATGTTATTGTGCTAATCCAGATTATCCGCAATCTCGTACAGCAGCCGCTCCGTATCATCCCATCCCAGACAGGGATCGGTGATGGATTTGCCGTAGCAGTGTTCCCCGATTTTCTGGCTGCCGGGCTCAATATAGCTCTCAATCATGAGGCCCTTTACCAGATTCCTTATATCTCCGGAGTGACGGCGGCTGTGGAGCACTTCTTTGGCAATGCGAATTTGTTCCTGATACTGCTTGTTAGAGTTGGCGTGGTTTGTGTCCACGATACAGGCCGGATTCTGCAGTCCCCGCTTGTTATACAGGTCAAATAAAAGCTTCAAGTCTTCGTAGTGGTAGTTGGGGGTGCACTGGCCCCTCTTGTTCACGGCTCCGCGCAGGATGGTGTGGGTCAGCGGATTGCCGGGGCACTGTACTTCAAAGCCGCGGAAGATGAAGTCGTGGGGAAGCTGTGCAGCCACCACGGAATTCAGCATAACGGTCAGGTCTCCGCTGGTGGGGTTCTTCATGCCTACGGGCACATCGCAGCCGCTGGCCACCAGCCGGTGGAACTGATTTTCCACGGAACGGGCGCCTACCGCCACATAGGACATCATGTCGGAGAGATAGTTCATGTTTTCAGGATAGAGCATTTCATCTGCGGTGGAAAAACCTGTCTCCCGCAGCACCCTCATGTGCATATGGCGGATGGCCAGTATTCCCTCGGACATATCAGGCCGTTTCTCAGGATCGGGCTGATGAATCATTCCCATATATCCCTCGCCGGTGGTTCTGGGCTTGTTGGTGTAGACCCGGGGAATGATGATTAGCTTGTCCTTTGTCTTTTCCTGGACTTTCACAAGGCGTCCGGCGTAATCACATACAGATTCCTCGTTGTCAGCTGAGCAGGGGCCGATGATGACAACAAACTTGCCGCTCTCACCGGTAAATACCTTTTTTATTTCCTCGTCCCGTGCATGTTTGATTTCCGCCAGCTCAGGGGCCAGCGGGAATTGTTCCCGGATTTCTGCCGGCGTAGGCAGCTTATTGATGAATGTGAATCCCATTTCTTCGTCCTCCCATTATGTAAACACCGGACTGCGGTGTAAGATACATTTCAATGCTTCATTATAGTATAGAAAACCGGATTCGTAAATAGTGAATCCCACGAAAATATTGACAATAAGGCATTTTCCAAGTATAAATAGAGACATGACTGGTGCGGGAGATTAACGTGTGAGATGAAGAATGATAAGAGACAGACAGCAGGAACCATAATGGCCCTGGCAGGCGGAACCTGCTGGGGATTTTCAGGCTGCTGCGGGCAGTATTTATTTGAACAGAAGGGAATCGAGGCCCCGTGGCTGGTGGCTGTGAGGCTGTTTTTTGCGGGTATTATACTGGTTCTGGCCGGGTTTAAGCTTCACGGCAGGGATAACCTGAGGGTGTTCCGGAAGAAGAGGGATACCATCCATTTGCTGGCATTTGCTATTTTCGGCATTACCTTCTGCCAGTTCACCTATTTTATGGCAATCCAGGCATCCAACGCGGGAACGGCAACCGTGCTCCAGTACCTGTCGCCCATCCTGATTTTGGCAGTGGTGTGCATGCGGGAGCTGCGCCTTCCAAAGGGGCTTGAGCTGGCAGCCATTGGTCTGTCTCTGTTTGGCACCTTTGTTATTGGCACCCACGGGGACATTCACTCCTTCCACATCACAGGGGAGGCCCTGTTCTGGGGTCTATTGGCAGCTGTGAGCTCCATGATTTATACCATCATACCGGGAGGACTGATACTTAAGTATGATATATACCAGGTGCTGGGATTCGGCATGTTTTTTGGCGGGATTGCCATGGGAGCTGTGGTGCGGCCGTGGAACTATGGGGTGGCATGGGACGCGGGCATAGTGGGAGCCCTGGCAGGCGTGGTGGTGGTGGGCACTGCCATTGCATTTGGCCTGTACCTTCAGGGCGTCAGCATGATTGGACCCTTAAAGGGAAGCATCATGGGAAGCGTGGAGCCGGTATCCGCGGTGGTCATATCCGTGTTCTGGCTGGGAACCCGGTTTACGCTGCCTGATTTTCTGGGATTTGCCCTGATACTGGGAGCCGTGTTTGTGCTTACCTTTGCACACCGCCCGGGAGGGGAAACGGCAAAAGGAGCCGATTTCTCCGCGGATTCCTAAAAGATTCCTAAAAGTCCGATTCCCGGGATTGTATAGGTTTCCGGGATTGACTCTTGACAAACCGGGAGAGTCTGTCTATAATGGTCATAATTTCATGAATTGGCTATGACGGGAACAAGTAGTAGCCTGCAGGAACAGACAGAAAGCAGCCGGATGATGAGAGGCGCGTGGAATGCAGGCCATGAATACATCCCTGAGCTTCGCACCCAACGGCGCTGTTGCAGACAACAGCCTTAGTAGGCTGCGACGGGTCCTGCATCCGTTATCGTGCTAGAGTATATGGGCGTTGGCTTTAGAGCCTGACGCGGTACTCGAAGAGGCGGGCAGCGCGAGCTGTCTGTGAACATCAGGTGGTAACACGGGGCTTAAGGGCTTCGTCCTTTTGGATAAGGGCGGGGCTTTTTTTAGTTCGTTAAGGGGAATCCGCGGCTGCGGTACGCCCTGCGCCTCTGCTGCCTCTGTATTAAAAATGTAAGAATCAAGCCCTTGCATGAAAGCAGAAGTATGGTAAAATAAAGAAAGTAAGAAGAGGAGAGAATCACCATGCAGATTTACGAAGAACTGGTTGCCAGGGGCCTTATTGCCCAGGTGACCAACGAAGAAGAAATTAAGAAAATGGTCAACGAGGGAAAGGCCGTATTCTATATCGGCTTCGATCCCACAGCTGACAGCCTCCATGTAGGCCACTTCATGGCGCTCTGTCTGATGAAGCGCCTTCAGATGGCAGGCAACAAGCCTATTGCCCTGATTGGCGGAGGCACGGGTATGATTGGCGACCCATCCGGACGTTCTGATATGCGCACCATGATGACCCCTGAAATCATCCGGCATAACTGTGACTGCTTCAAAAAGCAGATGAGCCGTTTCATTGATTTCTCAGAGGGAAAGGCCATGATGGTCAACAATGCGGAGTGGCTCATGGGCCTTAACTATATTGGATTCCTCAGGGAAGTGGGACCTCATTTTTCCGTTAACAACATGCTGCGGGCAGAGTGCTACAAGCAGAGGATGGAGAAGGGCTTAAGCTTCCTGGAATTCAACTACATGATTATGCAGAGCTATGACTTCTATGAGCTGTTTAAACGGTACGGCTGCAACATGCAGTTTGGCGGTGACGACCAGTGGAGCAACATGCTGGGCGGAACGGAACTGATCCGCCGTAAGCTGGGCAAGGATGCCCATGCAATGACCATTACCCTGCTCCTTAACTCCGAGGGCAAGAAGATGGGCAAGACACAGTCCGGCGCCGTGTGGCTGGATCCTGAGAAGACATCCCCCTTTGATTTCTACCAGTACTGGAGAAATGTAGGGGATTCGGATGTGCTTAAGTGCCTGCGCATGCTTACCTTCCTTCCTCTGGAGCAGATTGACGAGATGGATAAGTGGGAAGGCAGCCAGTTAAACCAGGCAAAGGAGATACTGGCATTCGAGCTTACAAAGCTGGTGCACGGCGAGGAAGAGGCATCAAAGGCGCAGGAAGGCGCCAGGGCTCTGTTTGCAGCAGGGGCAAGCACCGAAAATATGCCTGCTTTTGAACTGACAGAAGAGGACTTCTCAGAGGGAACCATTGATATTTTAAGCATCCTTAACAAGTCCGGCCTGGCAGCGTCCCGTTCTGAGGCCAGAAGGAACGTGGAACAGGGCGGTGTGTCCGTGGACGGAAATCCTGTAAAGGATATCAAGGCCGTATACTCCAGGGAACAGTTTGGAGATGGCATGATCGTTAAGCGCGGCAAGAAGAATTTCAAGAAGATTGTATTAAAATAATGGTTGTCGGATGCGCCGGGAATTCACCCTGGATGTCATCATGAGTAGTCCAAAGGTTTGAGAGGAGGGTACTGGATGAGACGGTATATGTCTGTTAAGCGGTTAGGCGCGCTGGTCCTGGCGGCAGTGCTCAGTGTGTCGGCTGCGTTTGTCTCAGAGGCAGCGGCTTCGTTTAAGGCTGAGGTGCCTGTTACCCTGCATTTGGATGTTAACAGCAGAAGGACCACGATTTACGATGGATATTCGTCCTATCTGCTTGGGTACAGGGTATCGGAATACGATACGTTCACAGTTACAAAGGACAAAAGTGATGTGGACCTGAATGAAGTGACACTGAATTATTATCTTGTCACCTATAGGGGCGAGACCCAGAAGTATCTGGAATGTACGGTGTACGGCTTAAAGGAAGGAACCCATTACCCTGTAATCCGGCCGGAGACCGTTGAAAAAGAACGGTCCGTTGCGGGGGATTACAACTACCTGGATCAATGTTATATTGTAGAGTTCTGCTATCAGGATAAAAAGGAAAGCAGGTATTACATGCTCCTTCCCGAGGAGGACATGGGCAACTACCGGAACATCCTGCTGGGCAAGTGGAACAAGGACATGGGCGGCTGGAGGTACCTGTATCAGGATGAATACCTTACATCCTGGGCCATGATTAATGACAAGTGGTATTTTTTCGGAACGAACGGTTATATGAAGACCGGCTGGCTGGAATACAAGGGACAGTGGTATTATATGGACCCTGAAAACGGAGTGATGCAGACAAACCGCATCATTGACGGTTACCAGCTGGACAGCAGCGGCGTCAGAATCTGAGACCGGGAAGATTTACGTTTCTGAGCCCGGAAGCAGGATTTCAGACAGGAAAATGATAAAATAAAAGACGGTGGGGCAGCGTGTTCAGAGAGCGCTGTCCCGCTGTCTTTATGAGGGGATGAGAGGGGATTTCCGTATTCTTATTTATGCCTTACCGGAACAAAATTCCCAGGTGTTCCAGCAGTATCTTGAATCCCATAAGGATGAGGATGGCACCGCCTGCCAGCTCGGCTCTGGATTTATAGCGGCATCCAAATGCGTTGCCGGCCTTTACGCCTGCCACGGACAGAAGGAAGGTTACGCTTCCGATAAAGAATACAGCGGGGAGAATGTCAACATTCAGGAAGGCAAAGGTCACGCCCACTGCCAGGGCATCAATGCTGGTGGCAATGGCCAGAAGCACCATGTTTTTAATATCCAGGTCCGCGTCGGGACATTCATCTTCCTTGCTGAAGGATTCTTTTACCATGTTTGCGCCGATAACAGACAGCAGGATGAAGGCCACCCAGTGGTCGTAAGCCCGTATGGCCAGGCTGAAGCTGGAGCCCAGGAAATATCCGAAAAGGGGCATGGCGGCCTGGAAACCGCCAAAGTACAGCCCTACCAAAAGGGCGCCCTTCCAGTTCATTTTAGGCATGGCCAGGCCCTTACAGACAGATACCGCAAACGCGTCCATGGACAGCCCCACGGCGATGACAAACAGTTCAGCTAATGACATAATGATTCCTCCCTGGTGATGTTTTAATATATGGATTGTGGTATAAAAAAAGACCCACCTACAGCCTTGGAATGCTGTAGATAAGTCTCATTGTTTCAAATAAAGCCAGATAGAAACTATCAGTATGTTGACCTTATTACATGCCCGGCAGGGCGGGGCATGCCAATTACTCCCTTATCACTTGCTCCATTTTAAAGGACGGGACTGGAAATGTCAAGAATATTCGCGGGCTTTCATGGCCTTTTAACCCATTGTAAAAAGCACAGCCCTGTGATATAACTGATAAGAACGTATTCCATGGATTTGGCATGGAGAAAGAATGACACAGGGAGTTAACAGAAGATGAAAAAGTCTTATGAGATTGACATGACAAGCGGCCCGCTTCTGGGCAAAATCCTTTTATTTTCCATTCCTTTGATGCTGTCGGGCATATTGCAGCTGCTGTTTAATGCAGCGGACATCATCGTGGTGGGCCGTTTTGCCGGCAGCGGGGCTCTGGCGGCGGTGGGCTCCACATCTTCGCTCATCAACCTATTAATTAATGTATTCGTGGGACTCTCAGTTGGTGTCAATGTGCTGGTGGCCCGGTATTACGGGGCCCAGAATGACAGGGATGTCAGTGAGACCGTCCACACGGCGGTGACCACCAGCATTGTGAGCGGCCTTATTCTGGTGGTGCTGGGAATCCTTCTGGCAAACCCGCTGCTGCGCCTTATGGGAACCCCTGAGGACGTTCTGGGCCAGTCGGTCCTCTATATGAGGATATACTTCCTGGGCATGCCGGTACTTATGGTCTACAATTTCGGCGCGGCCATCCTGAGGGCCATCGGGGATACCAGAAGGCCCCTGTATTTCCTCTTTGCATCCGGCGTGGTGAATGTGTGCCTGAATCTGTTCTTTGTGGTGGTGCTGGGAATGGGGGTGGACGGCGTGGCCTGGGCCACGGTCATATCAGAGCACATCTCCGCCTTTCTGGTCCTGAAGAGCCTGATGGGGGCTCCGGGAGCCCTGAAGCTGGATTTGAAGCAGCTTCGGATTCACACCAGGAAGCTGAAACGAATCGTAAAAATCGGACTTCCCGCAGGCATGCAGGGAGCCATATTTTCCATTTCCAATGTACTGATTCAATCCTCGGTTAACTCCTTCGGCTCCATTGCCATGGCCGGGAACACAGCCTCCTCCAACATCGAGGGTTTTGTCTATACGGCTATGAACGCGGTGTACCAGACCAACTTAAGCTTTACCAGCCAGAATCTGGGCGGCAGGAAGTACAGCAGGATTAATAAAATAATGTACATATGCCTGGGAGTGGTGACGGCTGTGGGCGTGATCCTGGGATTCACGGCCGTGGCCGCGGGAGACGGGCTTTTGCATATCTATTCCTCAGATCCTGAGGTTCTGCACTACGGGATGCTGAGGCTGGAGATCATCTGCGGAACCTATTTTCTGTGCGGAATCATGGACTGCATGGTGGGAAGCCTGAGAGGGCTGGGGTATTCCCTCATCCCCATGTTTGTATCCCTCACTGGGGCATGCGGATTCAGGGTGCTCTGGGTATTCACTGTATTTGCGGCGTACCGTTCCCTGGACGTGCTGTACCTGTCCTATCCTGTCTCCTGGGCCATAACAGCCCTTGCCCATATGGTGACATTCCATAAGATACGGCGCAAGCTCCCGAGGCAGGACGCTGCCTCCATGTAGCCTGCACTTCTGTGATACATGATTGATAAACATTGATAGAAAGGGAATTTTCCTAAATATGCTGTTTAGTTCACTTACGTTTGTATGGTTTTTCCTTCCGGCCCTGGCTCTGATATACTATATATCGCCGGGGAGGAAGCTTAAGAATGGGGTTCTGCTCATAGCCAGCCTGGTGTTTTACAGCTGGGGCGAGCCGCGGTATGTGGTCCTGGTGATTCTGTCCATCCTGCTCAACTATGGGTTTGGCCTGGCACTGGATGGCTGCGGGGAAAGGAGAGGTCTTAAGAAGGCGGTATTTGTCCTGAGCATCCTGGCTGATTTGGGGCTTTTGGGGTATTTTAAATATTTCAACTTCTTCCTGGAACTGGCCATGTCCCTTCTGGGGCGCCAGGGCTTTACGCCAAGGGATATCGCGCTGCCCATAGGCATATCATTTTACACCTTCCAGTCCATCTCCTACCTGGCGGATACCTTCCGGGGAGAGAATCCCGCCCAGAGAAATGTGTTTCGTCTGGCGCTGTATATCTCTTTGTTTCCCCAGATACTTTCCGGTCCCATTGTCAAGTATCATGAGCTGGAACCGCAGATAGGGGACCGGCAGGAGAGCCTGTCCATGCATGCCTACGGCATCAAGCGTTTTGTGTACGGACTGGTGAAGAAAATGGTATTTGCCAATATGTTCGGCCAGGTGGTGGACCGTATGTTTGACCTGCCCTTGGAACAGCTGGGCACGGCTACGGTATGGCTGGCTGTGATTCTGTACAGCTTTCAGATTTACTATGATTTCTCCGGTTATTCCGACATGGCCATCGGCCTGGGCAGGATGTTCGGCTTTACCTACAAGGAGAACTTCAATTATCCGTATCTGTCGGCTTCTGTCAGCGAGTTCTGGAGGCGCTGGCATATCTCCCTTTCCACCTGGTTCAGACAGTATCTGTACATTCCCCTGGGAGGAAACAGGAAGGGACTGGCGCGTACCTGCGTGAATCTTTTCCTGGTATTCCTGGCAACGGGACTGTGGCACGGGGCCAGCATGAACTTCATATGCTGGGGCGCGTATTACGGCATTCTTATTGTGGCGGAACGGTTGTGGCTTGGAAGGATTCTGGAAAAAAATCCTCTGAAATTCCTGAATCATCTGTATACCCTGGGTGCAGTGGCAGTGGGCTGGCTGCTGTTTCGGGTGGATACCCTGCACAATGGGAAAATACTGTTAAAGGCAATGCTGATTCCCGGCAGGGGACTGTGGAATCCGCGGATTTTCGCGGATAACCGCATACTGTTTCTGCTGGTGCTGGCAGTGGTATTCTGCGGGCCCATCCAGCAGCTGATGCCCCGTCTCAAGGCGCGTCTGTTCGACGAGGAGAACATCACCGCAGCGGATGTGGCTGTGATGGCAGCGCTTTTACTGCTGGGGACACTTCTCATGGTCAGCAGCACCTATCAGGCTTTTATTTATTTCAGATTTTAGTCCATATGGAAAGTGAGCAGTACCTATGATGAAAAAGATTATGATTGCGGGGTTCTGGGCCCTGCTTCTGATACCAAATCTGCTGTTTCCCTTTGTGAAGGGAAGCAGCCAGACAGGCACCGGGGAAAACAGGAATCTGGCAGAGTTTCCCGTGTTTTCACCGGATACATACGAGGCGTATCCGGCTGCGGTCAACAGTTATATCAATGACCATGCGGCATTCAGAAACCTGTTTCTGAGCATGAATTCCATGATTAACTTAAAGCTGTTCGGCTATGCGGATTCCCAGGACGTGATTGTGGGAAAGGATGGCTGGTACTTTTTCGCAGGGGGCATGAGCCTGTATGACGCCCTGGGAACCCAGCCCTTTTATCCGGACGACGCTGCCTGGATTGGCGGCCAGATCATAAAGGCGGCCGGATATTATGAGAGCCAGGGCATACCCTTCCTCATGATGATTGCTCCCAACAAGGAGGGAATCTACAGGGAATATATGCCGGATGCATATAAGCGGATCTGGGATGGAAACCGGCCCGGGCAGCTGGAGGATTACATACGGGAGCACTCGGATGTGGCGGTTCTGGACCCCAGGGAGTACTTTAACACGAACCGGGATTATGTGTGGTATTATAAGACGGATACGCACTGGAACAGCGCGGGAGGATATGCGGCAGGGCAGATGCTCATAGAGGCATTGGGAGGGACGCCTGTGCCCATAGAGGATGTGCAGGTGGATTATATCAAAGGAGCCCCCGGGGACCTGGCAAATCTGTTCCACCTGCCTGAGAAATACTGCGATGACCAGATTGCCCTTGTAAGCGGGTATCACGAAGACCTTGAGGCCACGGTGCAGGATGTGAACGGTGATAAGAATATTGTCCATACAAGTACACCCGGGGCGCCGGATAAGCGCCGGATTGCCGTAATACGGGATTCCTTTGGGACAGCCCTCATGGATTTCCTTCCCAGGTATTTTGCCAATGTGGACTTTTATCACTGGCAGGCCTTTGACCGGTCGCTTCTGGAGGAGAACCCTCCGGATGCAGTGGTATATCTGATTGTGGAGCGGGACCTGACCCGGATTCCCCAGGATGTGGGGAAGATGGTGCCGGAAGAATAAAGAATCCAAATGAATGGAAAAACAGGAAAAAAGATACCTGTATCCGGTGGGAATAGGTATCTTTTTTTAGAAAAAAATCAGAATATTTAAACAATTAACACAAATAAAAGGTTAAGGTGTGCGTTAAAATGGAAACAATTGTAATAAAGTGGATTCAAGTATTAATAAACTAAAAAAATATTAAAATAATCAAAAAAGTATTGACAAATTCGGGGGCATTTACTATAATGAAGACAACAAAAGAACAGAGAACAAAAGATTTCAAGGAACTGTAGACAATCAGTTCACAAGTAATAAAATCCAAGCAAAGGAGGTACGGACCGCCAAAGACTTAAATTTTGTTTCATTTATAACTTAAAGAAATTTAATTATAAATGAGACCAGGAAAAACCAATCTGCTAAAGTGAAACGCTCAAACAGATAAGTAATTTTAAGAAGTTGATTTAAAGAAACAAGAATCCAATCGGTTGGTAAAAAATTCAAGAAGTAGCAGGTTTTCATGAGTTAAAGATATATGTGAATGGGTAAGTTCACAGACAGATAATTTAATAAACGAAATACAAGTTATATAGATTGAATGTTTTAAGAGCAATTGCGGTTATTTAAAGATATGAATTAAAGATACAGACTGTTGAGTGAAGCATTTATAAACAAGTGAATGATTGAATTTGTAACACTATCTCAAGAGTATCAGAAAAATTAAATTCGGTTTAATGGTATGACGAGAAAGTATTATTAGAACGAAGGATGATACCGGATAGTAAAGAAAAAGCAATAAAAGAAATGAATCAGACATAAGTGAAGAAATGCAGAAGTAGGAGCGAAGTAACAGAACGTAGAATGGTGTAACAACTTAATATAGAAAAGCCAGAAATAATTAAAAGAATTGTTTTGGAAAAGAGAGGTTTAGTCCAATGGACGAAATAGTTAGAAGACGGATATCGTAATCTGCGAACGTGGTTAGTCAAAGATTCGATATCCGTCTTCATGTTTTTATCCGGATTCATGAAAGGCTATGGGGAGTTTTGGGGAGAGCAAGACGGAATGGCGCAGCCAGATGAGGCAGGCGCTTTTTTTGTCCTGAAACCCGCTTTCCCTCCCTCATACCTTAAAGTCCCTCCAAATCAAAGGGAGGAGTGTATTCTTCCCTGGCACTGCTTTTTTCCTGCATGAAGCCCTGTGTGAGTCCCAGACGGATGGCAGCATCCACCACCTTGCCGTATTCGTATGATGTGATACGGCGGTTTAGTTCCGGGAATTCCCGGTTTCTGATGTAGGGAGTGTACTGGCTCATAAGGCTAATCATATAGCGGCCGCGGGGCAGACTGCCGCTTATCCATTCCAACAGGGCAATGGAGTCATGGCGTTGTCCCGGCAGGACCATGTGACGGATGATGACGCCCTTTGCCAGCAGCCCGGGAGACGCGGACTGGTAAACCGGGGCGCCGGTCTGGTCAATCATCTGCCGGATGGCGGCGGCGGCAGTCTCAAAATAGTCCTTTGCCCGGGAATATCTCCAGGCCAGACGGTTATCATAGTACTTGAAGTCAGGCAGCCATATGTCCACATAATCCTTTAATGCCTTTACCGTCTCCACTCGCTCATAGCCGCCGCAGTTATAGACTACGGGTATGGTCAGCTTAAAGCGTACCTGGTCCAGGGCGGAGATAATATGAGGCAGGTACTGGGTGGGCGTCACCAGGTTTATGTTATATGCCCCCTGGTCCTGGAGACGGAGGAATGCCTGGCCCAGCTCCTTTGCTGTCATCTCCCGGCCGAAATGTCCGCTGCTGATTTGGTGATTCTGGCAGAAGCAGCAGCCCAGGGTACAGCCGGAGAAGAATACAGTGCCGCTTCCGCCGGAGGCCGATGCTCCGCTGATGCAGGGCTCCTCCCAGTGGTGGAGGGCGGCTCTGGCAGCCGTAAGGACGTCGCCGCAGCCGCAAAAGCCTGTGGCGAGGCCGCGGTCGGCTTTGCACATCCTGGGGCAGAGGCTGCAGTTTCTGTACGTGTCAAAGGAAAGGATATCAGGTGTATTCATGTCAGTTAAATCCCCTATATGGTGTAATCCTGCTGTTCAGGCAGGCGGTGCTGCTCCCGGTACTCCTTGGGGGAGACACCGTACTCCTTTTTGAATGCCCTGAAAAAGCTGGTGTAGTCCTTGAAGCCGTACTGGAGATACACATGGCTGATGGGGTGGTCGGACAATATGGCGTTCTTGCTGGCGTGAAGCCGCTTTTTCAGGATGTACTGGTGGAGCGGAATGCCCATGTTGTCCTTGAATATGTGGGAAATATGGTATTTGCTCACATAGAAAAAGGACGACAGGCTGTCCAGGCTCAGATCCTCCTCCAGATGCCGGTTGATGTAGTCACAGATGTTCAGGTACAGGACATTTTCATAGACAGCTGATTTTTGGTGCAGGCTGTCATAGAGAAGGCGGTTCACGTACACCAGGAAGGAGACCGCCATGAGCTCTGAGACAAGCCGGTGGAAGGAGCGCCCTCCCGCAAGCTCCTCCATCAGGTCGGTCAGCTTTCCCTGAATCTCCTGGGTGGTAATGGTGTCTGTGTGGAACCGGTAGGTCTGGTGGCTCTGGGCATAGTCAAAGCAGTATGTCAGTTCTTCGTCGGTCTGCCGCAGCTTCTTATGGTAATCCTGATTCAGCCAGAATACAAACCTGCGGTAGGGTTTATCATAGGAATGGAACCGGGGATAATGGGGGGTATCAGGGGGAATCAGCAGACAGTCCCCGTATTCCAGCTGATAGCTTTTATCACCGATGTGGTATTCCACATCGCCTTCCAGGAAAAAATAGAACTCGCAGTAGTCATGTTCATGGGCATCGACGGATTTAAGCGCGGTATCATTATAATAGAAGAGTTCAAAGTCTCCGGACTGCATGTATTGCCGTGTGTTAAAGTCCATGGACAGCTGTTTTTTCACGGGAGTCCCTCCTCTCGGGAAACATGGTTTGTCATGCTTTTATCCCCATATTAGCATGAAACAACAACATTTGCAATATGGACGGCAAGTATCACTATGGACGGAAAATGGGTTTCTGTTATAATAAAACCATAGGTTAGGGAACGTAAAACAACACTTATTAGGAGGAGTTTACACATGAAATTATCATTCAGATGGTACGGGGAAGACGACAAGGTAACACTGGAAAACATCCGCCAGATTCCGGGCATGCAGTCCATCGTTACGGCTGTATACGATGTTCCTGTAGGCGAAGTGTGGAGCAGGGAGAGCATTGCAAAGCTTAAGAAGCAGGTAGAGGATGCGGGCCTGGGCTTTGACGTCATTGAGAGCATTCCTGTCCATGAGGATATAAAGCTGGGGAAGGCTTCCAGGGACAAGTACATCGAAAACTACTGTGAGAACATCCGCCGTGTTGCGGAGGCAGGCGTAAAATGTATCTGCTACAATTTCATGCCTGTATTTGACTGGACCAGGACCCAGTTAGACCATGAGCTGGCTGACGGCTCCACTTCCCTGGTATACTATCAGGAGCAGGTGGATGCGGTGAATCCGCTTAACAGCGACAGCGACCTGACACTTCCGGGATGGGATTCCAGCTATACCAAGGACGGCCTTAAGGCTGTAGTGGAGGAATACCACAACCTGACAGAGGAGAATCTGTGGGATAACTTAAAATATTTTCTGGAGCGCATTATTCCGGTTGCGGCTGAGTGCGACGTGAATATGGCAATTCATGAGGACGACCCATGCTGGAGCATCTTCGGCCTTCCAAGAATCATTACCTGCGAGGAGAACCTGGATAAGTTCTTAAAGCTGGTGGATGACAGGCACAACGGAATCACACTGTGCACAGGTTCCCTGGGCTGCTCCGCCAAGAACGACGTGGTAAGACTGGCCGGCAAGTACGCCGCCATGGGAAGAATCCACTTCGCCCATCTGAGAAATGTGGCTGTGCTGGACAATGGCTTTGAGGAAAGAGCTCATCTGTCCTGCTGCGGTTCCCTGGATATGTTCGGCATCGTAAAGGCCCTGGTGGAGAATGGCTTTGACGGCTATGTAAGACCTGACCACGGGCGTATGATCTGGGGAGAGACAGGAAGAGCCGGATACGGCCTGTATGACAGAGCTTTAGGCGCTACCTACCTCAATGGTCTGTTTGAGGCTGTGGAGAAAATGAGCAGATAATGCCCCGGCCGCAGGTCCGTACAGCATAAAATCAGACAAAACACAAAATGAATCAGGAAAGGGCCGGGAAGAAATTTCTCAGGCCCTTTTTGTCCATCACCGGCGAGGATGAATGGGAAGAGAATGAGAGGAGGAAGAAAAAGGTGGTATTGGGGACGGATTTGACGGGAAAGATGGCGGTGGTGACCGGCGCGGGGGGAATCCTCTGCGGCATGTTTGCCAGGACGCTGGCCCGGGCCGGCGCGGCGGTTGCCCTTCTGGATATTAATTTGGAGGCGGCTGAGGAGACAGCCAGGGACATACGGGAGGCGGGGGGTACGGCTGCTGCCTACGGAGTGGATGTGATGGATAAGGAAATGCTGGAGAGCGTTCATGCCAGGGTGCTGGCCCGGTTGGGACCCTGCGACATCCTGATCAACGGCGCGGGAGGCAATCAGGCCAGGGCCAATACGTCTAAGGAATATTTTGAGATGGGGGATATCGAAGCCGATGTGGCTACGTTCTTTGATATGGAGTATAAGGGCGTACAGGGCGTGCTGGATCTGAATTTTTTAGGAGGGTTTCTGACCTGCCAGGTCTTTGCCAAGGATATGGTGGGACGGGAGGGATGCAATATCATCAACATCTCCTCTGCCAGCGCAGCCAGGCCCCTGACCAGAATACCTGTATACAGCGGGGCTGTGGCTGCTCTCAGCAATTTTACCCAGTGGCTGGCCGTGCATTTTGCAAAAGCCGGAATCCGGGTCAACGCCATTGCTCCGGGCTTCTTTGTGACCAGACAGAATGAGGGGCTTCTCTATGATGAGGACGGAAAACCGGCGGCCAGGACAGCCAAGGTGCTGGCCGCTACTCCCATGGGGCGGTTCGGTAAGCCTGAGGAGCTGGGCGGGGCCCTCATGTTCCTGCTCAACAATGAGGCTGCCGGTTTCATCACAGGAATCATACTTCCGGTGGACGGCGGGTTTTCGGCATATTCCGGGGTGTGACGGCTGAGGCGGTTACTTCCTGTAGAGATATTTTGGCAGTCCGTTCTCCATGATGTGGTCCGGCTGCCCCTGAATCAGGGGAAGGGCATAGTCCAGGAATTCCGGTCCGATGTCGGAGCCTTCCGCCGTGATCCATTCCACGGGAAAGGATTTTTCGCGGTTGCATACATTGCCTACCTCTGTAAGTCCATACTCAAGTTCATATCCGGGCCCTGACAGGCGGGAACAGGTAACCATTTTGCCGGTTTCTCCCTGCAGGGCCTTTTCTGCTGCCCTTCTGCCGGAGCACTCTGCTTCCTCCACATCGGCGGCAGAGGCCAAAAGGCTGCTGCAGCGCTGGTTTACGTTCAGCTCCACAGAGCGGACCTTTACGCGGAAACGGTTGCGGACGTAGCTTTCCAGTATCTTGGCGCAGCCGGTGAGCATCTTGTGGCCGAAGGTGTCAATCTGGGCATCGTTGGTGTATTCGCAGATAAAACGGCCTTTTTTGTCGCGTATGCCTTCGGATACGCAGATTACCACATTGGGCTGGCGGGACAGGGCCTGCTCCACGTCCTTAAAAAACTGTTCCATGGAGAACGGCACTTCCGGCATATAGATGAGAAGGGGATTGTCGCCGGGATATTTTCTGGCCAGGGCGCTTGCAGCCGTCACCCAGCCTGCATGGCGCCCCATCAGCTCCACGATGGTGACAGCCGGCTGCTGGTACACGGAGGCGTCCAGGGAAATTTCACGGACCGTAGAGGCCACATACTTGGCGGCGCTTCCGTATCCGGGGGTATGGTCTGTAACAGGCAGGTCGTTGTCTATGGTCTTTGGCACTCCTATGAAGGAGATGGTTTCGCGGCGGATCCGGGCGTATCGGGAGAGCTTGTCAACCGTGTCCATGGAATCATTTCCGCCGATATAGAAACATGCGCCTATGTTCATGGCTGTGAATTTTTCAAATAAAAGGCTGTAAACCGGCGCATCCAGGTTTTCAGGCAGCTTGAACCGGCAGGAGCCAAGATAAGCGGCCGGAGTCTGCTTAAGCAGGCTGAGGTCCTCACGGGTAAGAAGAGACAGGTCCGTGACGTGGCCTGAAAGAAAGCCTTCGATACCGTTTACCATGCCGTATACATGGTCTACCTCTTCCGGCCGGGCCATGCCCTCTGCAATGACTCCATATAAGCTGGCGTTAATGACGGCTGTGGGGCCGCCGGACTGGCCCACCAGGATGTTTTTTTTCATAATCATTCTCCTCGCTGTAATGTTTCATGGTCAAACACGGTCAAGTATATAATAAACAGACACACAACGCAAGCCTTACTGTTGTGAACATGCATAGAAAATCACTGCAATTTTGTAGAATATGCCCATTGAAAAAAATATACGACTGTGTTAATCTGTATACAGATTTAAAAAAATGTATACAAGTAGTAAAGAACAAATACAAACTAAAATGAAAGAAAGTCAAGTTTAAAGGAGGAAGCAAGATAATGGATATTCGCTATTCTGCAAATCAGAGGGATGTAAAGCGTTACACCACCCAGGAGCTGAGGGATGAGTTCCTGATTCAGAACCTGTATGCGGCCAATGAGGTAGTGGCTGTGTATTCACATGTGGACCGCATGGTGACATTGGGATGTATGCCTACCACAGAGACTGTTTCCATAGATAAGGGAATTGACTGCTGGAAGAATTTCGGCACGCACTATTTCCTGGAGCGCCGTGAGATTGGCATTTTCAATATCGGCGGCAGCGGCAGGATTGTGGCTGACGGACAGGAGTTCCAGATGGGATATAAGGATTGCCTGTACATCACGAAGGGAACAAAGGAAGTATATTTTTCCAGTGACGACGCATCTGCACCGGCTAAGTTCTACATGGTAAGCGCGCCGGCTCATACTTCCTACACCACCACCTACATTCCCATTGCAAAGGCAGCCAAGAGGCCCTGCGGAGCATCTGAGACAGCTAATAAGCGCGTTATCAACCAGTTTATCCATCCGGATGTACTTAAAACCTGCCAGCTGTCCATGGGCATGACTGTGCTGGAGGACGGAAGCGTATGGAATACCATGCCGGCCCACACCCATGAGCGCCGCATGGAGGTTTATATGTACTTTGAGGTGCCCGGTGATAACGTGGTATTCCACATGATGGGAGATCCCACTGAGACCAGACATATTGTGATGAAGAATGAGGAAGCTGTCATCAGTCCTTCCTGGAGCATACACAGCGGCGCGGGCACGTCCAATTATACATTTATCTGGGCCATGGGCGGAGAGAACATGGAGTTTGACGACATGGACACCATGATGCCCAACCAGATGAAATAAGCAAAACAAGGAGGAAAAAGAAATGGCAGATTATTTAAATAACTTTTCACTGGAGGGCAAGGTAGCCCTGATTACAGGCGCGTCCTACGGAATCGGCTTTGCCATCGCCAAGGCCATGGCGGGCGCGGGCGCCACCATCGTGTTCAATGATATCAAGCAGGAGCTGGTTGACAAGGGACTGGCAGCTTACAAGGAAGAGGGAATTGAAGCACACGGCTATGTATGCGACGTGACCAATGAGGACGCTGTCAATGAGATGGTCGGAAAGATTGAGAAGGAAGTAGGCGTGGTAGACATTCTGGTGAACAATGCCGGCATCATCAAGAGGATTCCCATGTGCGATATGACGGCTGCCGAGTTCAGACAGGTCATTGACGTGGATCTGAACGCGCCATTCATCGTGTCCAAGGCAGTCATTCCCAGCATGATTAAGAAGGGCCACGGAAAGATCATTAACATCTGCTCTATGATGAGCGAGCTTGGCCGTGAGACCGTATCCGCATATGCCGCAGCCAAGGGCGGACTTAAGATGCTGACCAAAAACATTGCTTCCGAGTACGGCGAGTACAACATCCAGTGCAACGGCATCGGGCCCGGCTACATTGCTACCCCTCAGACCGCTCCGCTGCGTGAGATTCAGCCTGACGGATCCAGGCACCCATTTGACCAGTTTATTGTGAGCAAGACTCCGGCAGGGCGCTGGGGCGAGGCCGAGGACCTGGGCGGACCTGCCGTATTCCTGGCTTCCGACGCATCCAATTTCGTCAATGGACTGGTGCTGTATGTGGACGGAGGAATCCTGGCTTACATCGGCAAGCAGCCTAAATAATCCGGCTTGAATTTTCCGGGGGAATCATTTATAATATAGACCAGTTGACAGTCCGGCAGCTTTTGATGCGGCCGGACTGTTTGATAAGAAGAACGTATTTTACGCCTGTGCTGTATGCGGGTATTGATAAGGGGGTCCAGCCATGGGAGAGATGAACTTCAAGAACCGGGGAGAGCTTGTATATGAGACACTGAAGCAGGAAATTCTGGATTTAAGGCTTAAGCCAGGCCAGATGATTAGTGAGAATGATATATGCGAGCGCTTTGGGGTGTCCAGGACGCCGGTGCGTGACGCACTCCGGCTTTTGCAGGAGCAGGGGTTTGCTGAAACCATTCCCTACCGCGGCACCTATGTGACCCTTCTGAGCCTGGATAACATCAAACAGATGATATATATGCGCGTGGCCGTGGAGACCATGGTGCTCAGGGATTTCCTGGAAGTCCAGACCCCCATGGTTATTGAGGACATCCGCCACAGCATTGCGCAGCAGAGGGCTGTTATCAGGGAACCGGGATTTGAGCCGGAGCAGTTTTACCGTATGGACGCTCAGATGCACTCCATCTGGTTTGCGGCCGTCAGGCGTCAGAAGCTGTGGGAGATGCTCCAGGCACAGCAGCTCCACTATACCAGGTTCAGGATGCTGGACTTCATCACGGAAACTGATTTCATGCGCATTATCGGTGAACATGAGGATTTATTCAGCATGATTGTGGATAAAAATGAAAAAGGGCTGGAGGAAGCCTTGAAGGAACACCTCTATTACAGTATGAAGCGCATGCGCCGTTCCATTGAGGTGGACTATAAGGATTACTTTGAGGAAGAAGATGAAGAAGGGCGGTTTGTCATTTGACAGGCCGCTCTTTTACGTGATGGATATACCGGATGGATACCTACTTTTTCAGATAGATTCTCTCATCCGGATTCTCATCCAGATATTCTTCCAGCTCCTCAGGGGACAGATGGGAGCGCACCTCCTCGAAATAGGCCGCACCATCCATGGCCATGAATTCCGTCAAACGGCGGACTACCTCTTCATCCTCCAGAAGCTTTTCCATGCCTTCTTTTGTGAAATAATCCATTTGTTTTGCCCTGCCTTTCAGTTATGTAAATAACAGCATTTACATATGTATAGTATATTCGCAATTACGAAGATATTCAAGATGTGAAATCTAACTTATGCTTAATCTATCTAAGAAACCAGCCCTTCGGCGGCTTGAGCGTATACAGGAGATAAAGATGATAGATTATTCACCATTCTGGAAGACACTGGAGCAATCTGAGGAAAATTGGTACACACTTACAAAGAAGCACCGCGTGTCGGACAGTACCCTTCACAGGCTGAAACACAACATGGACATATCCATGAAGACTGTGAACGATCTTTGCAGGATACTGGACTGCGATATTGAGGATATTGCAGTGTATGTGCCTTCCGAAAAGGACCAGCTGCTGTGATGGTCCGCGGCTTATGACCGGCGGCCGCAGAAAAACGCCTGTGTCAGTAAATGGCAGATTGCCTTACTGGCCGCAGGCGTTTTTTGCTGTGGAAAAATACAAAGTTCCGCCATGTTTTTGGTTTGTCTCTTCCAAAATGGTAAAATCTATTATAGAATAAGCTATGAACGATGGAGGTAGACCGGATGGAAGGAAGGCAAGGAAGAAAACTGCATGGTATTTGGATGTCCTGCTCCCTGGAGCGGAAGGTCAGATGGATTACCATTTCCACGGCTGCCGTGGTCATCCTGTCCATAACAGCGGTGATGCTGGTTGCCGGCTATGGAATGAAGGGATTCGGGGATTTGCTCATGGGCAATTCGCGGAGCCTGGCCTTCTGGTCGGCCATGGACGCCGAGAGCAGTTCCTTCCAGTATTACGCAGGGGACAGGACGCCTGAAAACAGGGAGAAATATGAGATGTCCTGTGCCAGGACCCGATCGGCACTTAAGTCCCTGCCCTTTGACTATGAGGAAATCGGAGCGGACCGTTATGGGGTCACCTGGTCCATTTTAAATATGTATGAGAATTACGCCGCTGCCAGGGATGCGTTTCTGGAGATGGAGGAAGGGGCGCCGGATTACCTGGACCGCCTCTATACCATTTACCGGGTCCAGGGATATCTGGCAACCCATGCGGGCCGTCTGGAACAGATGACCGTGGAATCGGGCAATGAGCGGTATGAGATGCAGCGGCCGCTGTTCATTATTGTGCCGGCGGTCAGCATCCTGTGGGGCGCGGCAGCCCTTTTGATGGTAAGATGGCTGAACCGGTCGGTACAGAGAAACATTGTCCGCCCCATGGTGGAGCTGGCGGAGGACTCCAGACGGATAGGGGAAAATGATTTCACAGGCCCGGACACCCATGCGGAGGGCGGTGATGAGATTGCCAGCCTGGTCAGGGCTTTTTGCACCATGAAAGCCAGCACCAGGGGGTATATTGAAGCCCTGACGGAAAAGCACAAGATGGAGAAGCAGCTGGACGAGGTGCGGCTTCAGATGCTGAAAAACCAGATAAATCCCCATTTTCTGTTTAATACCCTGAATATGATTGCCAGCACGGCCCAGATAGAGGACGCGGCCACCACAGAGAAGATGATTCATGCCCTGAGCCGGCTGTTCCGCTATAACCTGAAATCCACGGACTCCGTGATGCCCCTGGAGCGGGAGCTTAAGGTGGTGCAGGACTACATGTATTTACAGCAGATGCGGTTCGGACAGAGAATACGCTATGACACTGACTGTAACCAGGATACCCTGGAGGTGCTGGTGCCCTCCTTTGCCCTGCAGCCCCTGGTGGAAAATGCCATCATCCACGGTATTTCCCCCAAAGGGCAGGGGGGAAGGATACATGTCCGTTCCTGGATGGAGGGAAGGCGGATCTGGATATCGGTGGCTGATACAGGGCGGGGAATGGCCCGGGAACGGCTGGAGGAAATACGCCGCGCCCTGGCAAGGGGTGAAGAGAAGGCCACTGGCGTGGGTGTAGGCAATATTTACCGCAGGGTCCATGGAATGTACCAGGACGGCGAGATTTTCATATACAGCAGTGAGGGACGGGGGACGGTCGTGCAGATGGCCTTTACACCCTGATGACAGGACGAAAGGATGAGGCATATGTATCGTGTATTGCTGGCGGATGACGAGCAGATTGAACGGATGGCGCTGGCCAAGCGCCTTAAGAGGCATTTTGGCGGCAGCCTGGATATCAGCGAGGCAGTGAACGGGGCAGAGGCCCTGGAGACATTCAGGAGAGAAAAAAGCCAGATCGTGGTCATGGATATATCCATGCCGGAGATGAACGGAGTGGAGGCGGCGGAACACATCCGCAGCCTGGATGAGGACTGTATTATCATTTTCCTGACAGCCTATGATGAGTTTTCCTATGCCAAGAGGGCCATTGTCATCCGGGCCCTGGATTATCTGCTGAAGCCGTGCGAGGAGGAAGAGCTGGTGGCTGTCATGGAGGAGGCCATGCGGCTGACCGATAAACGGCTGGCCGGTCAGGACGCCTCAGGCCCGGATAGCCCCGGCCCGGATAGCCCCGGCCCATATATCACTGGCCCGGACGTCCGCGCGGGGGAACCTGCGCAGGACATGTCCAGAGATGACGGGGACGGGCGTCTGGCCCAGGTGGCGGAAACCATACGGGAATATATAAGGAATAATTATATGAAGGAAATATCCATGCAGGATGCGGCCAGGATGATGAATTATTCAGACGCTTATTTCTGCAAGCTGTTCAAACAGTGCTTTGACCAGAATTTTACGTCCTACCTCACCGGTTTCAGGGTCAACGAGGCCAAGAAGCTGCTGAGGGACAGGAGTATCAGCGTCAAGGATGTGAGTATGCAGGTAGGGTATTATGATTCCAATTATTTTGCAAAAGTGTTCAAGCGCATCACGGGAATGATACCATCCGAGTATAGGGATAGTGAGACTGCACAAAAATAAAGAAAGGTTTTTGTGCATTTGTGCGAAGGTAGCTAGAAAAAAATGGGGGAGGACAAAATTTTCTTCCTGTATGACAAACTTTTACGGTACAAAATAAAAGCCCCTGGCTATATAATTAAGAAAGTGTTAAGAAGGCGCCAAAAAATCTTAACGTTTTCTGGTTGATAGCCAAGGGGCTTTTGTTGTGGAGAAAAGGGCCGGGACTCTTACAGAGCTGGGCAGCGGGCAGCAAAAGGCCGCCGTTTTGCGGTATGGGAAACAGTATTTCAGTCCAGAATAAACAGGAACGCAGGTTTCTGGGATGTATTGAAACAAAAGAATTTGCCGTGTAAAGGGAAAGGAATGAAAAAAGTGAGAAAATTCATAAAGAGAGTGGCTGCAGCCGCCCTTGCGGCTGCTGTGGCAGCAGGTCTTACAGGCTGTGGCTCAGTGACTTCCGGAAAACGGATTATCCGTGTATCCCATGCCCAGTCAGAGACACATCCGGAGCATATAGGGCTTCTGGCTTTTAAGGAATATGTGGAGGAACGGCTGGGGGACAAGTACGAGGTTCAGATATTCCCCAATGAAATCCTGGGTTCTGCCCAGAAAGCCATTGAGCTGACCCAGACAGGGGCCATTGACTTTGTTGTGGCCGGAACTGCCAATCTTGAGACGTTTGCAGGCGTATACGAGATTTTCAGTATGCCCTATCTTTTTGACTCAGAGGATGTGTACAAGTCCGTTATGCAGGATACGGATTATATGGAAAAGGTTTATGAGTCCACGGATGAAGCCGGATTCAGGGTAGTTACCTGGTACAATGCGGGCGTCAGGAATTTTTATGCCAAGACTCCTATCCATACCCCGGATGACTTAAAGGGAAAGAAGATAAGGGTTCAGCAGAGCCCGGCCAGCGTGGCCATGGTCAATGCCTTTGGAGCAGCGGCAGCCCCCATGGGATTCGGTGAGGTATATACGGCCATCCAGCAGGGCGTTATCGACGGTGCGGAGAACAATGAGCTGGCGCTTACCAACAACAAGCACGGCGAGGTTGCCAAGTATTATGCCTATAATAAGCACCAGATGGTGCCGGATATGCTGGTCGCCAACCTGAAATTCTTAAACGGTTTAAGCCCTGAGGAATACCAGGTATTCAAGGACGCGGCAGCCCTGTCCACAGAGGTGGAGCTCAAGGAGTGGGATAAGAGCATTGAGGCAGCCAAGGACATTGCACAGAATAAAATGGGCGTGGAATTTATTGATGTGGACGTGGATGCCTTCAAACAGAAGGTGCTGCCTCTTCACGAGACCATGTTAAACGATAATCCTAAGATTGTGGACCTGTACAATCATATCCAGGAAATAAATGAAAAAGCGAAGGGAGGAAAGCAGGATGGAGACAATGCATAAAGTGAGAGCAAGAATCATGCAGATGCTGGGAATTTTCATCATCTGCCTGTTTATGCTGATGACCATAATCGGAACCTATCAGATTGTTACCCGCTACTTCTTCAATAAGCCAAGTACTGTTTCCGAGGAGCTTTTAACCTACAGCTTCACATGGATGGCCCTGCTGGCTTCCGCTTATGTGTTCGGCAAAAGGGACCATATGAGGATGGGATTTCTGGCAGACAAGATTAGCGGTTCCGTCAAGAAATACCTGGAAGTAACCATCGACCTGCTGACCTTTGCCTTTGCCGGTGTGGTCATGGTGTACGGCGGCATCTCCATCACAAAGCTGACCATGATCCAGACCACCGCATCCCTCAGGGTGCCCATGGGATATATCTATGTGGTTGTGCCTGTGACAGGCATCATTATCATGATGTTCAGTCTGATGAACGCGGCAGACATGCTGCACACGGATTTCAGCAAAAAGGAGGATGCGGGAGTATGAATATAGCAGTAGTCTGCGGACTGATTATTTTGGTGCTTTTAGTTGTGATGCTCTTAGCGGGGGTTCCCATTGCGGTTGCCTTGGCAGTGTCATCCATCTGTGCCATTCTTCCGGTGCTCAATACGGGAGCTGCCGTGCTTACCGGCGCACAGAGAATTTTTTCCGGCATATCCGTATTCAGCCTCCTTGCCATTCCATTTTTCATTCTGGCGGGAAATATTATGAATAAGGGCGGTATTGCCGTCCGTCTCATTAACTTTGCAAAGCTTTTTACGGGAAGCATTCCGGGTGCGCTGGCCCATACCAATGCAGTGGCAAACATGCTGTTCGGCGCCATATCCGGTTCCGGTACAGCGGCTGCCTCCGCCATGGGATCCATTATCGGACCCATTGAGGAAGAGGAAGGGTATGACAGGGATTTCTCTGCGGCGGCTAATATTGCCACGGCGCCTACCGGCCTTCTGATTCCTCCAAGCAATGTAATGATTACCTACTCCCTGGTCAGCGGCGGAACCTCGGTGGCAGCCCTGTTCATGGCGGGATACATTCCGGGCATCCTCTGGGGCCTTGCCTGTATGGCGGTTATCTTTTATTTCGCCAAGAAAAAGGGATACCGCAGCACAAAGAAATACTCGAACAGTGAAAAGGTAAAGGTATTTTTCCAGGCCATTCCCTGTCTGCTGATGATTGTCATTGTTATCGGAGGAATCATCAGCGGCATTTTTACCGCAACGGAGGGAAGCGTGGTGGCAGTGGTGTACAGCCTGATTCTTTCCCTGTTCTTCTATAAGTCCATCAAGTTCTCTGAGCTGCCTAAGATTTTCCTGGACAGCGCGGAGATGACAGGCATCATTATTTTCCTGATTGGTGTGTCCAGCATCATGAGCTGGGTCATGGCCTTTACAGGAATCCCCACAGCCGTATCAGAGGCAATGTTAGGAATCAGCAACAACCGGTATGTGATTCTTTTCATCATCAATATCCTTCTGCTGATTATCGGTACATTCATGGACATGACGCCTGCCTGCCTTATCTTCACACCTATCTTCCTGCCAATTTGCCAGGCCCTGGGTATGAATACCGTGCATTTTGGTATCATGATGATATTCAACCTGTGTATCGGTACCATCACGCCTCCGGTAGGAACCACGCTGTTTGTGGGTGTAAAGGTGGGTAAGACAAAGATTGAAAATGTAATTAAACCGCTTCTATTGTATTTTGCAGCCATATTCGTTGTGCTGTTGCTTGTATCCTATGTTCCGATTCTGTCCATGTGGCTGCCGGGATTGCTGGGATATGTATAGGCCATACGGGAATTCGTAGTACGAATCTGCCTACACAGGAGGCAGAGGATTGGGACGTATGTAAATATACGTGTGTTGTTTCATGAAGGGTTGTTTCATGAAGGATTTGGAGAGACCGGCGCCGGGGTGGGCGGCCGGTCTTTCTTTCTGCCTTTGGGCTATGACGGATATTGTTTTGTTATTGCAGTATGCCGTTGTTTTTGATATTATAACTAGGGTGTGCAGTTGGCGGAAATGAATTTTCAAGGGTGTGCAGAATGAATTTTCAAATCAAAAGCCGGGGCGGGAAGAATAAACGGATGGGAGAAATGATAAAATGGCAGAAGTGTTGACGAAGGCCGGGGCTTTTGTGGCCGTCATAATAATGGGAAATCTGCTGAGAAGAGCCGGTCTTTTTAAGGAGGAAGATTTTTATGTCTTATCGAAAATCGTACTTAAGATAACCCTTCCCGCAGCGATTATATCGAATTTTTCAGGGATTGACCTGAAGCCGTCCATGCTGGTGATGACACTGCTGGGATTTGGCGGGGGAATCCTGTATATCACCATGGCCTTTTTCATGAGTATTGGTGAGGAACGGGAGGAACGGGCATTCAATGTACTGAATTTGCCGGGATACAATATAGGCAATTTTACCATGCCCTTTGCCCAGAGCTTCCTGGGCCCCGTGGGTGTGGTGGCGACCAGTCTGTTTGATACGGGAAACGCGTTTGTCTGTCTGGGCGGGGCCTACAGCGTGGCAGTGGTGACAAAGGAGAAAAACGCCAGGTTCAGCCTTTTGCCGGTTGTAAAGACGTTGCTTAAATCCCTTCCCTTTGACGCATATCTCATCATGACTGTGCTGTCGTTTCTCCATGTGGCACTGCCTGCCCCCATTACCTCATTTACCGGAGTCATTGGAAATGCAAATGCATTTATGGCCATGCTCATGATTGGGGTTGGATTTAAGTTAAACGGGGACAGCAGCCAGCCCGGGAAAATCGTGAGGATACTTGCGGCACGGTATTCATTGGCCATTATACTGGCACTGGTCTTTTACTTCCTGCTGCCTTTTGGGATAGAATACAGGCAGGCACTGACCATACTTGCCCTTAGCCCCATGTCATCTGCGGCTCCTGCATTTACAGGCAACCTGGGTTCGGATGTGGGACTGGCAAGCGCGGTCAACTCCATATCCGTAGTAATCAGCACCGTGCTGATTACCGGGACACTGATGATGATATTGTAGGAGTTTGGCGGAATAAAACTGGATACAGGGGAGTGGGGATGACAGGAAGAAGCGGGGAGGAGAAAATAAATTAAAAAATTTATCGGATGTGTATAATTCTATGGGATGGGGCCATAATAGGAGTATACACGAAAGAGAAAATAATTAATACTTATCCTCCCCTTTTTAAATCAGCTCCGGCGCCAGTGGCGTGCCGGGGCTGAATTTGTTGTGGCTTTAGCCAGTTGAAGGCATTGGAGTTTTTCGTGTTCCGAAAAATGGAAGAGAGTTAGGCATATAATCGGGATTGTTAAGAGGGTTCGGGATATATTCGGACGCGCCGTGAATGGAGAAGACGCAGATGAAATCTGATTAAGTAAATCCGAAATTTAATGAGGTACAGAATATTCACGGAAGGAACAGATTGCTTGACAATACATAGAGAGGGAAGAAATTGAAATATGTAAAAGAAAATCAGAGAATCTGGGATGAACGCTCTGAAAAAAATGATATCTGGTCGATACCGGTAACAGAAGAGGATATCGAACTCGCCCGAAAAGGGGTTTGGAGTATTAAGATAAAGATTAAAATATAACAGGGCCGTTGCTCCATAGATGCTCTGCCCATCTATAAAGCAGTGGCCCGTAAAAAATTATATATTATTAAGAACGAATTGGTACTTTTAGTATTTTAAATTTAAATCAATTCCAACAAAGAGGGCAGCCCCAGAGAAAGTACAGGGATATAGGTAACTAAAAGCAGACCGACTATGATGATACCGAAATACGGCAGCAGGTGCTTGATAACACTTTCAATGGTTACACCGCCTACTTTACAGCCAGTAAACAGGATCGTTCCCACAGGAGGAGTGATGGTTCCTACAGAAAGGTTATAGCATAGAACAATACCGAACTGTACCGCGCTCATTCCTAAACTGGTGCAGATAGGAAGGAAGATTGGTGTAAAAATAAGGATTGCCGGGGTTGGGTCCATAAAAGTACCGACAAACAGTAAGATCACATTGATAAGAAGGAAAATTAAAAACTTATTGCTTGTAACACTGAGGACAGCGGCTGCTACCATATCCGGGATTCCCGTAAAAGCCATCGCCCAGGACATGATAGAGGATAAGCCGATCATGAATGTGATGGTACCAGTGATCTTAGCAGAATCCAGAACGATCCTTGGGATATCTTTTACTTTAATAGAACCATAGATAAGAGACAGCACAGTAGCGTATACAACAGCAACGGCAGAACCTTCGGTAGCAGTAAAGATACCACCTAAAATACCGCCGATAACGATGACGATCATCAAAAGACTTGGTACTGCCTGCCAAAATGTTTTTAAAGCGATCTTAAGGGTCAGCTCGCTGGAGCTGCGGTATCCTAATCGTTTTGCTGCAGTAGTTGCTAAGATAATGACGCCGGCACCCCAGATGATACCAGGAATATAGCCTGCCATGAACAGGGCAGCAATGGAAACACTGCCGGCTACCGTAGAGTATACGATCATGGTATTGCTTGGGGGAATGAGCATTCCTACAGGAGCGGAGGCAACATTGACAGCAACGGAATAATTTTTGCCGTAACCTTCTTTTTCCTCCAGAGGGCCCATGGTACTTCCGATAGCCGCCGCAGCAGCAGCGCCAGAACCGCTGATAGCGCCAAAGAGCATGTTTGCGATAACGTTGGCCTGTGCCAGGGAACCAGGCATTTTTCCGCCTAATACTTTGGCACAATTGACAAGACGCAGAGCAATGCCGCCGTTATTCATGATATTTCCTGCAAGGATAAAAAACGGGATGGCGATCAGTGAAAAGGAGTTAGAGCCTGCAAAAATTCTCTGGGCGGATGTGGCAAAAGCAACATTGCCTGGCAGCATACAGATCATAGAAACAGCAGAGGAAAGACCGATTCCTACTCCAATGGGTATGCCCGCTGCAAGCATAACGACCAGTAATATGACCATGACAATGGCTACCTGAACTGCAATAGACATAATTTATACTCCCCCTTCTTTTTTGGTAAAAATCTCGCGCAGGTTGTACAGACTGTAAAAGATGATCAGTACACCGCAGACGGGAATGATGCTGTATACGGTTCCGGTAGGGATTTTTAAGATAGAATCGTATTGAAGCATATTCATGGTAGTGATGACCATGCCGCCATATACCAGAATGGTGCCGGAAAAGATGATGATCACGATTTCATTGATGATATCTAACGTTCTTCTTGCACTTCCCGTCAGCTTATCTTTTAAAAAGGTGATGCAGATATGGTCTCTCTGACCGAATACGCAGGTAGCGGACAGAAGGATGAGCCACACGAAGCAATAGCGGGCAAGCACCTCACTGACACTGCTGGGGCTTTTGAACACATAGCGCATGATAACCTGATATACAGTCAGCAGCACCATACCAATAAAGTCAATGATGCAGACTGTAGCCAGAAAACGATCCAGTCCCTGTTTTAATGTTTTCATGATTGCTCCCCCCCTCTCAGTGCGGTTACATCTGCATAGATCTTTTTCGTTACATCAGATTGTTCTGCAATCCTTTGAAGCAACGGCATGCAGCGTTCTCTTAATTCTTCTGTATCAGGATAGCAGAACTGTGCGCCGGCAGCTTCCGTATCTTTCTTTGCCTGTTCAATGGCTTCCTTAAAAAGCGTAAATTCTTTTTCGGTAGATTCCTTTATCAGCTGATCAAAGATCGCTCTGTCTCCGTCACTCATGGAATTTAAGAAATCTGTGCTGGCAAGGACGACATCCGGGTGAACAATGTGGCGGGTGTAGGCATAGTAAGGCGCTACCTCATAGTTCTTAAAGTCACGGTAAACCAGCTCACTGTTTTCCGCAGCATCGATAACGCCCTGCTGCAGTGCGGTGTAAACTTCTGACTGTGCCATAACGGCTCCGTTTCCGCCCATTAGCTTGGTCATTTCTACATAGGTAGGGCTGTCATTGACACGAATGATCATACCCTTTAGATCATCGGCGGAATTGATAGGCTTTTTCGCGTATACATTTCTTTCGCCAGCGGTGTACACCGTGAGGACGCGGAATTTGTACTTATCCGTAGAGGAAAACAGCTCATCAAATACTCCGCCCATAACTGCATGCTCCAGATGGTCAATGTTATCATAAAGATACGGCGCGCCTACGATCGCAAAGTCTGCATCATATCCTTCAGGAACGCTGCCGGGAACGATGGCCATCTGCAGGGCGCCGGTACGGATAAATTCTGCCATAGCGCCCTGTTCTCCCAGAACACCGTTTGGATAAATGGTCATATGGTAACGGCCATTGGTTGCTTTTTCAAACTTTTCACCAAAATCCTTCATAGCAAGATACTGAGGGTGATTTTCATTTTGGTTAAAAGCTACTCGGATCTCGGTCACTTTCTGCTCTGTTTGTCCACCGCAGGCAGATAACATTCCTGTAAGACATAAAAGTCCTGCAGCCAATAGGATTTTTTTAAACATATCGGAATACCTCCTGCCGCTTTCTACAAAAGAGCTGCGCTTACTTTAACGACTACTTTACGCAGTTTCATGGATTCGCCGGAAATACACTCCGGACGGTGAATGTCGGAAGGAAAGAAGATGCAAAAACAACCTGGACGGGATTCAATCCATCCTTCATCTTCTACAGACTGATAGAAGATAAGGTCACGTTCCTTGATATGCTCAGCAATCTGATAATCTCCAGTGTTTTTTGTAAAGCCAAGACGCTCCTTACCGGAAACAAGATACTGCACATCCAGATATTTTTCATGGGATTCCGCTTTTTTGGTATCCGGCTCTACGGTGACAGCGTCAAACACCTGAGCATAGATCTCTTTCCCCTGGATTTCATATACGCCAGGTTCCATAGCTGCAAAATCGTGGCTTGCCAGATAATCCAGAGCTTTTTTGATGGCGTCTGGATAGGTTTCAAATACGTCGTGGTTTTTGATAGATGAAAAGATCATAGTTTATTTCCCCTCTTTTGTTAGTTTCTTCCTTCCATAGCATGTATCATGGTCACTACAAATTCATGTCCAGGCACTGCCACATGATATTTTTTTGCTGTGCGGACAACGGCGCCGCTGATGGTGTCTACTTCTGTACGTCTGCCATCCCGCAGGTCAGCCCGGATAGAAGTACAACCATTTGGATTCTGGATAGAAGTGTTCTTTACTTTTTCGATCACCGCTGCTTCGTCAAAAACAAGACCGGCAGCAGCTGCAGCTTCAATGGTTTCGTGGATAAGCTGGCAGCAGAGCTTCCATGCGTAGGCATCAGCAGCAATATATCCCATATCTACCTGAAGGATTCCGGTCAGTGCGCTTAAGGACACATTGGTAAAAAGCTTATCCCATATCAGTTTTTGGATATTATCATGTATTTTTATCTGAAAACCGCAGGAATCAAATACTTCTTTCAGATGGTTTAAGAACTGGCCGGCATTCTCTGTCAACATTCCGAGATTGGTAACGCCGGTTCCTCCGCGTCTGACATGTCCCGGACCAAGGACTGCTCCATTATCTTCGGTAGTTCCGATGACAATGTGGTCTTCACTGACAAATTCTTTTAAAAGGTCCTCGTGTCCTGCTCCATTTTGGAGGGTCATCAGACGGGTATCCGATCCGATCAAAGAACGATTCTGTTCAAGGGCATTTCTGGAAAAAAGCGCTTTTACGAAAACAATGACCAGATCAGCAGGCTGTTCTTTTTCTGTATGGCAGACTGCATGGGGATGATAGCGGCCTGTGGTACCATTTTCATCAATCAACAGGCCGTTTTTATTGATATGCTCTACGATATCCTGGTTTGTATCTACTAAGATCACTTCGTTGTGCTGTGAGAGGCGTCCGCCATAAATGGACCCCATAGCCCCTGCACCGATTACGGCAATTCTCATAAAGTCTCCTTTGCTAAAAAGGGCAGCCCTCAACGAAAGGTTGCCCAATCTGTCGTCAGGTATTTATTCAGAAAACTCGGTAAGTCCCTCGATCGCGTATGCACGCACAGGGCTGGAATCGAGTCCCTTGATAGGAAGCGGAGAATAGCTCATGAAAAATACATCTGTTTTTAACTCTTCCAGATTCTTTAACACTTCCAGGAATACGATATTCTCAGCCATCAGGATATCGTGGAACGGCTTTACATCTTCATTACAGTTTTCAATAGAAACGCCGTCACCGAAACCAACTGCTTTTACCTTGTGCTCCCTAAACCACTGAGCGCTCTCTGCATTGATCAAAAGACGCTGATCCTTCTCGGTGTTGGTATCCGCGGTAAATGGTGCCAGCTTGTAAGAAGAGTCGATGATGACAATGTCGCCTTCCTTTACTTTCTTTGCCTCACGGTCTAAGTCAGCAGCGGTAATGTGGCCTCTTTTTGCAACCGTTTCCCTGAAATCCACATATACGGCACGGCCCATAAAAGTAGTTAAAGGCAGATCAGCTGCGGATGGCCAGTTATCATCATGATGGTAAGGACACTCGCAGTGTGTTCCCAGATGGCTCATCAGGTCCATATTAGTATGGAAATCCGGGATAGCACCACCTGTATTAAAGCGGAACAGATGACACCTTCTGGTCTCGGTCGCAGGATCGATGATCTTAGATAAATCAACCACTCTTAACTTGCCTATTTCATAAACGCACATTTGTTTTCCTCCTTGACTTTGCTTGTGTTGTTTTGTTAGATTCTATCTCTTGACAGTATACCGGGATACCGGGATACTGTCAAGAGATACTTAAGATGCATAATAGACAAATTTTTAACGAGATTTTTGTGCAATTTTTATGGCCCTTGATGCGTCCGTCAGATATATATTTGGCATGAGTTTTTTTAGACGGGCCTATCAGGAACAGGGGATATTTTCTTGACAGAATCCTGAATTTGATTTAATATAAAATGGTTATTTACTATGAGAAATATGCAAAGAAAGTATGGTTACTTTATGAAAGAAAAGAGTCTGCTGCAGCTACATGCCTACGATTCCATAAAAAATAGTATTCTTTCCGGGGAACTGGAACCAAGGGTGCTTTACTCTGAGACAAAACTGTCTGCTCAAATCGGCATTTCCAGGACACCGATGAGAGAGGCGTTGCAGTCTTTGAGCCAGGACGGTTATATCACCATTATTCCCAGCAAGGGATTTATGATACGGCAGTTAAATGAGAAGGATATGAAAGACAGTATAGAGATACGATGCGCCATAGAGGGATTTTGTACCAATATGATCGCGTCGCAGATTTATACAGAACGAGGAAGGCAGCTTTTAAAAGATTTGGAAGCTGTGCTTAAAAATATGGAAGAAGTGTTTGATAAAGAGGACTGTTTGGAGGATTTTATTGACTACGACCATCAGTTTCATCTGCTTCTCGTAAACTATATGCAAAATGATGAGTTCGACCATATTTTCCAGCGGCTCCTGTATCTGATACGCCTGACTTCTCTGGATGCACTGGCCGTGAAGGGACGTATTACTGGGACTATGAATGAACACCGGGAATATCTGAAGGCATTAAAAGCAGGCAATAAGGCAAAGGCTTATGAGATCATGCTCCACCACTTGATGATGCCGCTTAAGATGCATGAAAAAAATAAAAATGTTTTGTCTTCCTGAAAAAAGGGCCATACTAGTATAACTCGATTTAAATAAGCTTACAATTTAAGCAT